>X396_Morelets_crocodile__coassemble_99_pt1 | contig 13329 bp, 9 predicted proteins | sample X396_Morelets_crocodile__metabat2_low_PE_001 | metagenome-assembled genome bin X396_Morelets_crocodile | reverse complement strand
ATTATAAGACAGTGTATTATTCGTTTTCTTGAAGATCTAACTACTATAAAAATCCTATTATGAAGAAACCAATCCATAGATTTACAGGTATCTTATTTTTATTAATGAGTACATTAAGTGGTTTTGCTCAGATGCCAATTTCTGACAGTATTTTTAATGTCTTAAGTAAACATGCATTTGCGTATGAGAGTTTTGGTAATATGTTGCCTCAAGAGAAAGTATACCTTCATCTTGATAACACAAGCTATTATCAAGATGATCTGATATGTTTTCAATCCTATGTTGTGAATGCCGCAACAAATGTACCGGCAGATTTAAGTAAGACGCTATATGTTGAACTTCTTAATCCAGGAGGTGATGTGGTTTCAAAGTTAGTTTTACCTATTGAGAATGGTAGAAGTAAAGGTAGCTTTAAACTCGACCACTTGCCTTTCTATTCTGGATTTTACGAAGTGAGAGCTTATACAAAATATATGCTTAATTGGGGAAATGATCTTATTTATTCGCGTATTATTCCAGTATTTGATCAGCCTACAGTTTTGGGTAGTTACACAGAGAAAAAGATAATGAAGAATGCTCGAAAAATATATCCGCACAATCGAAAGATAGAAAAGAAGGCGAAAGCTGTAAACTTAAAGTTTTATCCAGAAGGTGGGTATCTAGTTGAAGGTTTGACATCTCAAGTGGCCTTTGAAGCAACTGATGCTTTCGGAAATCCGATTGATTTAAATGGATGTATTAAAGATATAAATGGAAAAGAGCTTGTAAACTTTACTCCTGAACACGAAGGAAGAGGTGCTTTTCTGTATTTGGCTAATTCGAAGCAAAAGAAAGCTGTTGTTGAGTATGAGAATAAAACTTATGAATTCGATTTGCCAAAAGTTCAGAATACAGGATTCGTTTTGCATGTTGATAATTTGTCTGATTCAGATAGTATCTTAATAGAGGTGCAGAAGAACTTCAGAACCCCTGCTTCAGCGCTTGGTTTAAGTGTGTTAAGTCAAGGTAGATCCATAAATTCATTTGTTGTTCCTGTGGAGGATAATCAACCTTTGAAATTTAAAGTAGGAAGAGATCGTTTGTCTGATGGTGTTTCTCAAATTATACTGTTTAATACGAATGGAGATATTATAGCAGATCGATTGATCTTTAATAATAAACAAGAGGCGTTGGCTATTGATGTTGCTCAATCGAAGAGTGAATATACTCCTTATGAATCAATCCAATTGAAAGTAGCCTTAAAGGATCAATTTGGAAAACCAACACGAGCTCCTATTTCTATTTCTGTACGAGATGGAAACGATGAAGTAATGAGTCGAAATTCTATTCTTACAGATTTACTGTTGATGTCGGATGTGAAAGGGTATGTTCGAAATCCGTTTTATTATTTTGATTCGATCGATAACTCTAAGTTGCGGGCATTGGATCAGTTATTAATGGTGCAAGGCTGGAGACGTTATAGTTGGGATAAATGGACGCAAACAAATCCCGAAGATATAAAATACATGCCGGAGCAAGGTGTCGAAGTTCATGGTAAAGTGGTTTCTTATATCAAAGGAAAACCTAAAGCAAATGTACAAGTTTCGGCTTTACTATGTCAGGTAGGTTATGAAGATTCGATTCCTAATTCGAGTATGTATGATACTTTTATGAGTGATAGCTTGGGACAATTTAGCTTTGTAACGAATGTAGACGGAAAAAGAAATATGATTCTGTCTGTTATGGAGAAAGGTAAAAAGAAAGATCATCGCATTGTGTTGGATCGGATAATGGACTTGGAACCTCAAAAATATGCTTTGACAGAAATGCAAGTGATGATTGCCGAAAATAAAAATAATAGATCTGTACAACTTGAAGATTTTGCTGATTCTGTTTTGGTAGATGAATCGTATGATGCTTTTATGGAAAGGTATGAAGATTCGTTGCGAAAGGAAGGTATTGATGAGAAGATACACCGTTTGAAAGAAGTAGATGTAAAGGCAAATAAAAGAGATAAGGCTCAAGAAATTTATGAAGCAAGAGCCAGTTCAATAAAATACTATGATATCCAAGCTGAGATTGATGATCTTAGAGATAAAGAGATTTATTTCCTAAACAATATTCATGATTTACTGGCTAATATTGATCCTAATTTCGTTACTTATAGGAAGACCATAGATCCTTCAATTATGCCAGAAAATGATGGAAGTATACTTATGTATAAAAGTATGGTGCCAATCGTAATAATTAACTATGAATATTTTAAAGATGTTGATGATCATGTAATAAAGCAATTAACAAAAAATGTTGCAGCGATAAGATCTGTTTATATATCAAAAGATCAGCGTGTTATTAGTCGGTATATTGATAATAAATCTTTCTCAGGTACCATTCTTCCGACTTGTGCCATATTTATCGAAACATTTCCGGAAGGAGAGATCCCTGTAAAAGGGGGAAAAGGTGTACGTAAAACATGGTTGGAAGGGTATAGCCAAGTGAAGGAATTTTATCAACCGGATTATACTATACTACCTAAAGAAGAAGACTATCGTAGAACATTGTATTGGAATCCGGAGTTGATTCCCGATGAAAATGGCGTTGCAGTCGTATCATTCTTTAATAATAGCAGTTGTAAACAATTAAAGATTACGGCCGAAACAATTGCAGAAGATGGCAGTATTGGTATTTATACTGAATAAGATAAAAGCCGGAAGTCCTTTTTAATAAAGGGTTTCCGGCTTTTAGGATTATCTTACTGTCTTATTCATTTACGCATTGTTGCAGTTTGATCGCTTGCTTGAATAACACATCATTTTCGAGGTGTATGTGTCTCAATGTGTTTTTTTGAAAGGCCTCGAGACGTTGATACAGACTCTTATACGATGTACAAGCATCTGCAGGAGCAGTATACTTGTCTGTTATTTCCTCTAAACGAGCCAGAAGTGATTGAACTTCATCGTGATCATGTTCCATCGCATTAATCGGGTTTTGTACGTTGCCAAAACAACTTTGCGGAAGAGTTGCTCCAGTGTTTTGTGCACTTTCCATTGCTTCAATGTATGGAAATAAGATGCGTTCTTCTTTCATCTGATGTACATCCATATCTGCCATAATCAGATTTACAATCGATGCAACCTCATTAAGTTCTGAATGTGTATTACCATGTACGCGATTCACTTTTTCGACCAAAGCAATGAGTTCCGGACTTTCTTTTCGTACATATGCATGATGTTCTGTCAAAATCAGTTCGATCAAAGCCGATGATTGCAAAAGTGTAAAGTCTGTTTTATTATTTAGTGTCATAGCGGTATTTGTTTATTCTTCTTTTATGCATGCAAAGATAAACGTAGGTAATACCATAATGCTGTAACAAAGGTTACACACGATCCTAAATAATTAAAAAACAGTCATTACTTACAGTTGAGTAAGATTGATATCTTCCTTGTCGATGTAGTTGGGGAAACGAAAGGCCGGCATACCTAGTGCCATTGCTGCATGTATTTTGCCATTAATACCAAGCATTTGAGCTAACTTATCTCCTCCCGGTTGTGTCGTGGCCGAACAAACAAAGCCCATATAGAACTGATTAATACCCAGGCTTTCGACCATAAGGGATCCGTTTTGATAGGCAAGGTTCGAGTCTTGACAGCCAAAACGGCATTTCTTCGGAGTATGAATAAGAAGAGCAGCCGTAGCTCCACGCAATATAAGGTCATTGCCTTGCGCATGTTGTTCCATCAAACGGTGGAATGTAGGAACGTATTTATACGCGTCGGGCATAATCCGTTTTAGCAATGGGCGCAATAATGGATTCTCAAGTTTCTTAATTGCATCACTAAAGATACCGATGGTAAAGTCTGTGATTTGTTTGAGTTTCTCAGGATCGGTAATCAGGGTGAATGAAACTTGTTGTAGGTTACTTGCTGTTGGTGCGCGGTGTGCAGCTTCTAGTATGAGGTCGAGATTTGCTTGCGAAATAGGGCTTTTCGAAAAAGCACGATTTGATCGACGCGCACGAGTTAATAAAAGTATTTGCTCCGGTGTTGGCATTTGTACATAGTCGATTGCGTGTACTTTGCTAGCCGGAAATGTTTGGTGAATGACAGAGTTTGTAGGACATACGGCAACACAATGTCCGCATTTGATGCAATCGTCGATATGTTCAGGTATAACTTCTCCACCTTTTGTGGCTTGTGTGAAAATTAAAGACGGACATACTTTAACGCATTTGCCACATTTGATACATGTAGCTTGATCTATGGAAAGGAGTGTATTCATGTTGTAAAGATGTTACGAAAATTACTAAATAGTGAAACCGCTATGAAAGGTTTCGAGTTTGATATACTTTGATAACGCAGCAATAGCATTGGAACCGGTGCAGTGTCCGGTAACGATTCGAATCTCCGGAGCTAGGCTTTTCAGTTGTGAAGCCAATTGCTCAAAGTCTGAATCTTGCTCTAAATGTTGTCCCGGTCTTGCGTTTGGGAAATGCAGTCCTCCAATAAATGTGTTGATTGGAAGTATTGGATTTAGCTGTTTAACGGTATCGATGATGTTTAGAAAACCATTGTGCGAACACGCAGATAAAATCGTTTGTGTATCGTTGTTGGTAAGAACAACTGCAAGCTCATGATTGAAGGAGTCCTCAATCAGTAAGTCTCCTTTTCGGTCGCTTTGTTTCATCACGGTATTTCCTTTCGGGCAAGCGTAGTGACCTTTTTTGCAAGGTACGATTGTTATACCAAGGGCTATTTCTTCCGTTTTTGAGATGTCATAGAAACGACTAGGAGTATTGCTGATGCAGTCGAAATCGATTGATATTTCTCGTTGAGACCCCGAGTTGAAAGAATAGCAGCGGGTGTTCTTAGCTTTGTCTGAAAGGTATATTTTAGCTTTCTCATTTACTTTCAGAAAAGCTTGCAATCCTCCTGTATGATCATCGTGTAGATGAGATAAGATAAGAGCGTCAATATCAGATATATCTATGCCTAATGTTTTTGCATTATCTATAAATAAATGAGACGCTCCTGTATCGTATAGATACTTTTTACCATCTTTCTCGAAGTAAATAGATAATCCGTGCTCGCAAGTAAGTGTGCCGTTTGCATCGCCGGTATTATCTATTAATACTGTTATTTTCATGATTGATAGGTGTTTTAATCTGTGGCTAAATATTACGTAAACACTTCTTATCATACAAACGATATATCCCCAGCATGATAACACCGAATGAAACTGCTAGAAGAACCATCCCGGTAAAAGCAATACCTGTATAGGAGAACGAGATCTTTAGAAGGGTTGTTGAGATGATAAAAGAGGAGTTACGTATTACAATGCTGAATTGATCTGTCACATACATGATAAATAGAAGAAGGAAAACCTCGCTCAGGATCAATGTTGTGAAAAACAAATTGTAGAATGTGAGATTTAACTTCTTTAATATCACAAATATTTCCTCGATACTGTGGATGTCTCCAAACGAATATATTGCACTATAAATCAAAAGCCCAACGAATATGAATATAAGAAGTAGGCTTACGACTTTTTTTATATACATATATTGGGTAACGTGCTTCTTCATATTTGCTGATGCAGGATATTCGGTCGATCCTTTTCCTGACATTTGATAAAAAACAAAGACCAAAAGAAAAAGTAGAGCAATACCACCAAGCTTGACTATAAAGGTAATTGTTTGATCTCCGAATACTGAAAAGTCGAACTTTCGATAAGATATATCTTCAAAAACACTTCGGATAAGTATTAACGTTATAATTTCATACTGCTTTCCGATATATTCGGTCATTGATCGTTTGAGGTAATATACCAAAAGGTATACTTCATAAAGCAAGATAATCGTGAATGGGGTATATAATGCACCGATCAAGCTAGTAGAAAGTTGATACTGGGTCATTAGAATTCCTAGATGTAGTAGAAAACTACAAAGCGATAGTAAAATAATTAAGCGCTCAAAGCGCTCTTTCGAACGATGTGATAGAAATATAGAATGTATTTTATTTAGCTTTCTTGCAAAAATATTGGGATTATCCGGCATTGTGATGATCTATTTTGTTATTACTTCAATTTAATAACAAAGATAACTACAGAATGGTGTATTTCGTATCTTAAAAAAGTTTGTACTGTTTATTTTTATGTTTATTCAGAAGAAATGAATAATAAATGTTTATCGAATAGCTTACCCTCCAGTTACAATAAAAAAAGTCATGCAGAGCGAACAAATCAACGCTGCATGACTTTAACCAAAATGAAGATCTTTATTTTTTAATAGGTGCCTCCACCTAATGCTTGATATAGAAATATAGAAGCACGGGCTTCGTTGTATATGTTTGATATTTGAGCAAAACGTGCACTTAAAAGAGTTTGTTCAGCAGTCAAAACCTCGAGATAGTTTGTGCTACCATGTTCCATCAAAAGTTGCGTACTTTCAACGGCGCGTTTCAAAGACTCTATCTGTTTGCTGTAGAGTTCTTTCTTTGATTTAGCGGTTTCGAGTTGAGTAAAGGCATTATTTACTTCAACACCGGCGTTGAGTAGCGTTTGATGAAATTGAAGTTGAGCCGCTTCGTATTGCGACTTTGCAATTTTAAGACGTGCTACGTTTTGTCCTTTGTTAAATAGGGGTTGAGTAAGTGATCCGATTGCCGAAAGCAATACTTTTCCCGGATTCACGATATAACCACCTGCGCTATTGGTCCAGCCGGCACTTCCGCCAATGCGAATAGACGGATAAAATGCACTACGAGCTTCCCCTACAGAGTAGAAGTACTGAGCTAGATTCTGCTCTGCACTGCGTACATCGGGTCTTTTATGAAGTAACTGCAAAGGTATACCGATTGACAAATCAGTAGGTAATTTTAATTCACGAAGCTTTCCTCTTTGAATGGTTTGAGGTGTTTCTGCAATGATTGAATTAATACTATTTTCAACTGTATTGATCTGTTCTTTTAAGTCTTTGATCGATGTGCAAATGTTGTAATAGTTTGCTTCGGTTTGAGCAACAGCAGCCTCCGTATAAATACCAGCTTCCTTCATGGCCATTGCTACCTCTACACTTTCTTTCCATTTAGCTTCCGTTTCAATTGCAACAGCATGTTGCGCATCGAGCATAAGTAAGGTAAAGTATAGATTGGATAAATTAGCGATAAGCTCTGTTTGCACTGCCTGAGCAAAATCTTCACTTTGTATCAAAGCAGCTTGAGATTTTCGTTTTGCATTCAAAAGTCGTCCCCAAAAATCGATCTCCCAGCTAGCAGAAAGCGGAACCGAGTATATCTTCGAAGCAGCACTGCCATCAAAACTACTGATAGTTCCATCAGCTCCTAAGGATAATGACGGAGCATAAGCTAGTTTTGAGGTCATTAAAGTTGCTTTTGCTTGATCAATTCTCAAGCGAGCAATCTTTAGATCTGTATTGTTTTTTAAAGCACTGTCAATTAATACTTGCAGATTTTGATCAGAAAGAATTTCTCTCCAACTCATGTCTGCAATTGATGAAGTATCCTGACTGGTAACTCCATATAAATTGTCGGGTACTGTATTTGTTTGCTTATAGGGAGTGTATAAGCCACAACTCCCTAGTGAAAGCAACAGTATAAAAAGTGATATGTGTTTCATTACTGAATTATTCTTGGTTGGATACATCGTTATTAGATCCCTCTTCGTTTGTCGAACGTTTCATCTTTTCTTCGGCATAACGCTGTTTTTCGTGTTCGATTTGTTGATCTTTTACTTTCGAAAAGTGCAATGGTTTGATCTTTTCTTGTAATGTTTGGAACACAATAAACAAAGATGGAACGATAAATAGTAAGGCAAGTGTACCGATAAACATACCACCGATAGTACTGGTACCAAGAGATCTATTTCCGTTTGCACCTACGCCCGTTGCGATCATCATAGGGAACAATCCGAAGATCATTGTCAAGGATGTCATCAAAATTGGACGTAGACGAACTTTTGCTGCTTCCACTGCCGCCGCTGAAATACTCATTCCGGCCGCACGTCTTTGACCTGCATACTCGGTAAGAAGAATAGCTGTTTTGGCAAGCAGACCAATCAACATGATAAGCCCTGTTTGAAGATAGATGTTGTTCTCAATTCCCATCATTTTTGCAAAAAGGAAACTACCCATCAAGCCGAAAGGAATTGATAGAATAACGGCAAAAGGAACCATGAAGCTTTCATAAAGAGCACTAAGAATCAAGTAGATCAAAACAATACAAATACCGATAATGATAACCGTATTGCTGCCTCCTTGACTTTCTTCACGCGTGATACCTCCAAAGTCGAAACTATATCCCTTTGGTAGATATTCTGCAGCGGTTTCACGAATAGCAGTGATTGCATCTCCGGAGCTATACCCCTCTGCGGCTGTTCCGTTTGCAGAGATGGAACTAAACATATTGAATCGAGTCAGTGTCTCTGCTCCATATACACGCTTGATGGATGCAAACTCACTGATAGGAGCCATATTATTTCCTACCTTAACGAACAAGTTCTGTAAACTTTTCTCATCGATGCGATATTCAGGAGAAGCCTGAATCATTACACGATATATTTTAGAGAAGCGGTTGATGTTGGAAACGTAGTTACCCCCGCAAAAAGCAGACAATGTAGAAAGAACCTCATCCGGACCTACTCCTGCTCGTTTACATTTCGCTGCATCTACATCAATCTCCCATTGCGGATAATTGATGTTGAAGGTAGAATATACCGATGCTACTTCTGGTCGTTGACGAAGCTTGCCTAGAAACTCTTGAGTTGTTTGCTGGAAAGTAGCCAAGTCGGCGTCAGCTCTGTTTTGCAAGTGCAACTCAAAACCGTTACCTAAACCATATCCCGGAATCATCCCCGGTGCAATTGCAAATATACTAGCATCTTTAATGTCTTGAGTGCGGCCGTAGATTTGTCCGATTACAGCTTTCACATGGTCGGTCATTTCCGGGCGCTCTTCCCAATCTTTTAGCTTGATGATAAAGGTACCGAATGAACTACCTTGACCAGAAAGCAAACCAAAACCTGCAATCTTTGAATAGTTATTTACTTGAGGTATTTGATTGATTCGTCCTTCTACTTTCTTTAGAATCTCTTCTGTTTGCGATAAAGAGGTGCCGGGAGCAGTACTTACGTTAACGAAGATCGTACCTTGGTCTTCGTCGGGTACCAATCCTGTTTTAGTTGAATTTACTAATAACACAAGTGCAACGCAGGCTCCGATGATACTTACGCCGGCAAGCCATTTGCGTTTGATAAAGAAAACAACAATGTTTTTATAGCGTTCACTCATTACATCAAACACAGCCGTAAATGCTTTTCTAAAGCGTGCTGCAAAGTTATCTTTCGGCTTTCCGTCTTCGTCTAGATACGGTTTTAGGATCAAGGCACATAATGCCGGACTCAGAGTTAATGCATTAATTGTAGAAATACCAACAGCTACAGCCATCGTAATACCAAATTGTGTATAGAATGTACCGGCAGTTCCTCCCATGAAGGTTACGGGGATAAACACGGCCATAAATACAATGGTTGTTGTTACGATTGCAGAGGTAATGTTACTCATCGCATCGATGGTTGCTTTATACGCAGATCGATAACCCGCGTCGAAACGTTCTTGCACGGCCTCGACGACGACAATGGCATCATCCACAACGGTACCAATTGCGAGTACGAGTGCAAACAACGTAAGCAAGTTGATACTAAATCCTGCAATCGAAAGAAAAGCAAAAGTACCAACCAATGATACTACGATTGCAACGGTAGGTACAATGGTGGAGCGTATATCTTGTAAGAATACATAAACGACAAGAATAACAAGGAAAATGGCTTCAATCAACGTTTTGATCACCGCATCCATCGAAGCATATAAGAAGTCGTTGACACTTGTGAGGTGTACAACTTCGATACCAGGAGGTAAGTTTTTCTCAGCTTCTTCAAGAAACTTATCGATGTTTTCTACTACTTCTGTTGCATTTGATCCGGCTGTTTGATAGATCATACAAGATGTGCCGGGTCTACCATTCGACTCTCCAATGAAACCATAAGACTCTTTTCCGAGTTCGATTGTTGCAACATCTTTTAGGCGAAGTACATTTCCTTCGGGAGTAGAGCGTATGACAATGTTTTCAAACTCTTCGGGCGTACTAAGACGTCCTTTGTATTTCATTGCATACTGGAATGTTTGATCGGTATTTTCTCCTAACGCCCCCGTTGGAGATTCAATATTTTGTTCGGCAAGCGCTCGATTGATATCAGTTGGTGTAAGTTTATATTGCGCCATAACATCTGGTTTCATCCAGATACGCATACTATAATCTCCACCAAGGATCATCACGTCACCGACACCGGAAATACGTAGTATCTCGGGACGAAGGTTGATATTCAGGTAGTTGGATAGGAAGTTTTCATCGTGACGATCGTCGGTGCTTCGCAAAGAGAACACTTTAAGCATACTTGTCTGACGCTTACTCGTTGTTACACCGATACGATTTACCTCTGCCGGAAGAGACCCTGTTGCTTTGGATACTCTATTTTGAACGTTTACAGCAGCCATATCGGGATCTGTACCTTGCTTAAAGTAAACGTTAATAGAAGCATTACCGTTGTTACTAGTTGTAGAGGTCAGATAGGTCATGTTTTCAACCCCGTTTATCGCTTCCTCTAATGGAGCAATAACACTCTTCTGTAATGTCTCGGCACTAGCGCCCGGGTATGCTGTAGATACCTGGATTGTAGGAGGTGCAATGTCGGGATATTGCTCAACCGGTAGTGTCGCAATACCAATCACACCGATCAAGACCAGTGTAATGGAGATGACAAACGATAATACAGGTCTGTCAATAAATGTCTTAATATTCATCGATTATTCCTCCATTTGTTTTTTAGCAACGATTGGTGTTCCTTCACGTAAAGTTCCTACACCTTCTGTAACGATTACATCGCCGTTATTCAAACCTTTGATGATGGCATATTCTTTACCTCCGTTAAGGGCTACACCTTCTACAATTGTTGTTGTTGCAGCACCATCTACAACTTTATATACGTAAAGCTTATCTTGTATTTCAAACGTTGCTTTTTGAGGAATAACCATCGCATTGCTGATCGACTCAGGAATGGATACATTTCCAGATGCTCCACTGATTAAAACACCTTTGTTATTTGGGAAAACGGCACGCACACTTACACTTCCGGTAGCTTGATCAATCACCCCACTGATTGATTCAATCTTTCCTTTTTCACTGTAAGTAGAGTTGTCGCTAAGAACAAGATCAATTTCCGGCATTGCTTCAAGCACTTGTTCCATAGAGCCATATTGGCGCAAAAGAGAAAGAAGTTGTCTTTCGGTGAGCGAGAAGTAGATGTGCATTTTAGAATTATCAGAGATCGTAGTCAAAGGCACTTGTAAAGCCGGACCAACGGAAGCTCCAATTCGATACGGTAAGGTACCTACTACACCATCTGATGGACTTTTTACTTCTGTATATGAAAGGTTGTTTTTTGCACGCAACTCTTGAGCCAATGCTTGGTCAAGTTGAGCTTTAGCCGATTCTAATTTATTTTCAGCTGTTTGCAAGTCAAATTTAGAAACAATGTTTTTAGCAAAGAGCTCTTTCTTGCCATCGTATGTCAACTGAGCAGTAGCGACTGCAACCTTGCAAGCTTGTACATTTGCTTGAGCTGTTTTGTATTCAGCTTGGTAAGGAATTTGATCAATGACAAAAAGGACTTGGCCTTTTTTTACTTTTTCTCCTTCTTTGACGCATAACTTCGTAATATAACCAGACACTTGCGGATAGATGTCAATGTCTTGTCTACCTTTTATCGAGGCTGCATGTTGGTTAGTGATTGTGCGTTCGGAAGGTTTAATTTCCATAACTGCATATTCTGTACTCTGCTTTACTTCTTGCTTTTTATCACAAGAAATCAATAAAATGCAGCAGAAAGCAATACATAAGATGTTAGTGTTTCTACGATTCTTCATGTCTCAATTGGTTTAATGCTACAAATGTAAGCGACAGAAAGATGTTAAAACGATTCGATAAAGGAACACAATTGTTCAAAATCGGAACTAAGATGTTGTTTTTTTCTAAAATCCAAATACTTTTGTTCTAGTCAATATACAATAGAATGAAAGCAGAAATAATTCACGCGCTCGATTTAGAATTCTTAAAAGTAGGAAAGTCTCGGCTCGACTCCTATTTAGGCAAAACAATAAAGCAGGAGGCCTTTGCGATATTGGTGTGTCGTGCCGGTGTCGCAAAAATAAGTATTGATTTAAAAGAATATATACTGACAGAACATAGCGAACTTATCTTGATGCCTTTTGTCAATTTTAGAGTCGATTATATTTCGGAGGGTTTCAAAGTTGAATATGTCGTTGTTGAATTTGCGTTGTTACGTCGGGCTTTGTTTAATTTGAATCCTAAGTTTATAGGTTTTATGAGGAAGCATCCCTTTTATTGCTTCAACGAAAACTCCATCAAAGGTTTAAATCTTACGATTGATGGGTTTAAATATATTTATAAAGACGATAAAAATCAGTTTCAGGAAAGTATCGCACACAATATACTTGAGAACTTCTTTATGGACTTTTACGATAAAGTAAGTCGTCACGTAGAGTCTTTAGATACAGAGGGTACCTTTCGTCAAGAAGAGCACTTTAAACGTTTTATGGGATTGGTACTTCAAAACTGTAAGACAACACGCGATGTTACTTTCTATGCATCCCAGCTTTGTTTGTCTACCCGTTATTTGTCCAATATTGTACGGTCGGTAACAGGTAAGACAGTAAAGGATATTATCAATGAACATGTCATCATGGAGATAAAGGTATTGTTACATTCAACGAACCTCTCTTTACAAGCAATTGCTGATGCGATGCATTTTCCTTCGCAATCATTTCTCGGTAATTTCTTCAAAAAATATACAGGAATGTCTCCTTCTAAATGGAGAGATGAGCATCGTAAATAAATTGAATATTTACGATTGAAGTGAGCATCTATATATTGCATGTTTCTGTATATTTGACGAATGAAAAGAGGATAAAACAATTTGTCCCAAACATTATAAACAATAACCATGAAAAACAAACACAAATTGATTGTTGCAGCACTCTTGCTGCATCAGTTTTCTGTTGCGCAGACAAACTACCCGTTTCAGAACACAAAACTAACGACACAAGAGCGCACAGAAGATCTTGTTCAGCAAATGACACTGGAGGAGAAAATCGACTTATTAGCCGGTTACAATGACTTCTATTTACATCCTTGCGAAAGATTGGGAATTCCGGCCTTTAAAATGGCCGATGGTCCACTTGGTGTATCATCGTGGGGTCTGCAC
>X396_Morelets_crocodile__coassemble_97_pt1 | contig 13344 bp, 15 predicted proteins | sample X396_Morelets_crocodile__metabat2_low_PE_001 | metagenome-assembled genome bin X396_Morelets_crocodile | reverse complement strand
CTAAAGATATGAATTACAATTCGTAATTATCTTATCAAAGGAAAAATATCTACAAAGTCTTTAAAAGTTGACCAAATAATAGTAACATTCGGTTTTACATGGTTCTTTTCAAACAAAAATGCTGGTAAATTTTCTTCACAAATACCAGAATCGGAACAATAAGAATAATATTCACCCTTAACATCATCATCTATCAACAGTCGCTCAATATAAAAATGAACAATTACAATTTCTATGTCTGGATTATGAGCTAATGCCTTTTCTATTAAACTTGAAATATAACGAACTCTAAAGCTATATCCAACAATCAGTAGCAAAGTACTCTCTGCTGCTAGATCTTCTTCGAACTGCTGCTGAATATCAGAAAATGGATGATAAAATGACCAACTAAAATCCATTTCAGAATCATAGATAACATATGGACAAGAAGTATTTTCGCTCTTTATTATATGACCATCATCTTGAAATACCCAATCTATAGAACCATGCAACTTATAAAAAGGCAATATTTTTAGTTCTTCACTCCATATTTGTCTACTTACTCCTGATATATTAAAATCAAGGTCATAATTTGACATTAAAAAATAATATGGCTCTACCAATGAAAATCCATCTTTTAATAAAATTCTTGATCTTGATGCTGCTTGTTCAAACAATGTATCATAATTTGTAGTATATAAACTAACCGATTTGCAAATATTCATACAGACTAATTTTAGCAGAAAAAGTCTATGCTGATAACTATTTTCAGGCAAATTTAGACGATGCAACATAGCTAATTGAACCTCAATTCTTTTAATCAAATTTTCATTATAAGAATAAAGATTTGATTCATTCACGAGATTTATTTGATAGCATCTTAAATAAGAAAGTAGATCTTCGATAGATTTCTCTTCTATAAATGAATAACGACGATCACCTATATCACTATAAATAAAATCATTAACCTCATCAATACAAGCTGACCAAACATCCCATTTATCACGACAACCAGAATCCTCAACATCTAATGAACATCCATTGCCTGCCAAAACCATAATATTATTATGCGTTTTTATTTTAAATGCGAGTTGCTCATGTACAAGATGTAAGATTTGGCCCTTTGTTAACAACTCCAGCTCTTGACTACTCGATATATTGAATTTAAACTGATCATTATTATTTACAGACCAATTTGTCAACCCAATTGTTATGGAAATACGATTATCTAGATATAAACATTTACACATAACTTTCTACAGTTTAGAGGCTAAAATATCTTAAAAATCATTGTAAATACAAATCTTCAATAAAAACACTTTCGATATTTAACACATAATCACAAACGTTGAAGCGCGTTGATGAATTTGCACTTTTTACTCTGCCTTATCTTCACGCAGTAATCTATTTGCAACTAGTAAAAACACTTTTAAAACTCAAATTCTTAATTTTATCAATTTATCTCTTTCTGATTCTTTTAAGCAAGCTCTTTCAATGACTCTTCCTTTATTGACAATTGGTGCTCTACAATCAAATCATAATCATTTTTCTTGTCGCCATGCTTATTGGTCAACACTAGTAATTCGAGAGAAAAAAAGAAAGCTAATACAATTAAATAAAAATACAAGGCTTCATTTCTCTCTTTCATCAAAGAAATAATAGCTTTAAGTTCTTCAAGAAATCCAACTTTTGATGCCAACTCAGCCCTAAGTTCATCCTCTGCAAGCATTTTCCTTTTAGTATACTCTTCCTGTTGTTGACGCATTTGTGCCAGTACGGATTCATTCACTGTCAGCTGTCGTTGCTTTGGGTTTTCAACTTGCGTTTGATTAATAGTGTATTCTGTTTTGATCTCATCAACTCCTTCTGTATTCTTTATCGGAACCTGGCGAGATTGTGTAGATGTTCTTGTTATTGTAGGTGATTTATCAATAGCTTCAATTAACGCAGCATTAACACGATCTAATGAATCGATTGTCCTAGTCAGACCTCCTAATTTTTCATCTATAACCAACAGTCGAGTCGGCAATAATATCCTCACATCATTATCTCGTAATTCAACTAGTTTTCGTTCAATATCATTTTTGAAGATTATTTGATCAACAATTGCAGCCCCTAATATAGACATGATCACTGCGATAAATACACGAAATATACTCGTTAGCTTATTAGCTCCTACCGTCAATATAATTTGTCTCTCAATCTGTATAATAACCACAATAAAAATAAATGCTGAAATAATAGATCCCCACCAAGGTGCTCCTACATATCGATCGGCAAAACTATATCCAATCCCACCCCATATTATAATTAATATAATCAATGATGCGGTATACTTTTTCAAAGCTTTATTACTAGCTTCCGTGCAATTTCTTAGAATATTATAATTCCATCCGGTAAGGAAACATCCTAACTTAATCCACCATTTCATATCACAATGATTTTAAATGCTCTACTGATAATGCTGCTAATCCTTTTGTAAATCCTTTTTCGTATGACATGAGCATGCTAACCATGTACGGTTCGTTTTGCTTCAAATGTTGCTCCATCTCATTCAGCTTGGATTGATGATCAAGTAATTGTTCTTTACGCGTCATTAATTGTGTAACTATATCAACTAAACCGGCATTACGTCTCGAATCAATATGAAAATCTATTAATCTTAGTTTGTCATCATAATTTGACCTAACCTCGTTGAATAATATTTCAAGTTTACTCCGAATAATCTTTTTATTCATCTCACGATAGGATATATCTGGATTCGTTAGAGCATCCTCATACCCTTTTGATTCGTAATCAACTTTCAGAAATGCAAAAATTACATCGATTGTTTTACCAACATTAAATGATGAATCTGCATTTATTTCTTCAGGTTCTGACTCATCAACAAAGTCTTCTTTATTCATTAGCGAAGAAGAATCAACTTCAGTTTGCTTTCGTCCAAATAACTTCTTGAAAAATCCCATAATAAAGTAGTTTTATATTTTTAGATATATTTGACTGGAACATCCCATCTAGAATGTCCCAACCTATGACATCTACAACACAATGTAATAAGGTATTTATCTTGATAATCCCAGGGGTCTTTAAACACATTCAGATTTTTGATAAAATGATATTGCTTGTGATGTATTACTAAACCCCTACTTTCACCACAAATAATACATTTATTGCTGTCTCTTGCCAATATTTGAGTTCGCTTATTACTCCACCGCTTATCAAACAATTTTGCTTTATAAGATCCATGCATTGTCATCTCTACATTGATTAATATCAAACAAATAGAAAAAACTTCCTTTATTTTATAAACTATGCACTCTAGATTTTGTTGATTCTAATAATTCTTATATAAGTTATTATAACATATATTCATTTCAATTTCAACAGTTCTCTTTATAACAAAAGCCTCTACACATAACAGATTTATTCGTTGTGTAAAGGCTTTATATATGTCTTCTGTTTATATAATATCCAATCAGAATGGACTGAAGTATTTGTTATAAACATCAACGATACCTGAGTAACGTATTGTCATACTTTCCTTACTGAACTCTACTTGTGCAGGATTGGGTATAACAATATTAGGACGATAAAGATCGATATTGAGCTGGCCGCCACGAATATCCCGAAAGAAGTTGTAACCTCCACGAAAATAAAGCGGTGTGAAGTGATCGAGGATACGAATAAAAGATAATGGTTGCACAGTTTTTGATACTGCTCGATTCCAGTAATTGGGAATTTCCATATCACATTCGCCGGTTACTGTATGTAACCGTTCATTTTGCTGCTCTACGTCTAATGCATAGGTATAGCTGTTTTTGATATAACGTGAATAAAGATTCGTTCCGGTTACATGAAATAGATCGGCGCCTTTACGTTGCACGTGATAAAGATTGGTATGAACAGTTGATGGCGCATTGGTTTCGTCATACGTCCACAGAGAAAAACTCTCTTTGTAGCTCCACTGAGCATCTGGTTCGTTAAATGCGACTCCTTTCGTAATTACTGTTCCGAAGTCGACAATTACGATACTATCTCCATAGTTCTTTAAGGCGGTGGTTTCTCCAAAATAACGATTCACTATGCTTTGTTTTTCGGCGGATGTTTCGGCTCTGTTCCATTGATCCACGACCTCTAATATTTGCACCAGTTTTGATGCTTCTTGATAAGCACCTACGAGATTGTCTGAAACTTGACGTATACCTTGAGTAAATGGAACATCCGGTGCATCGTCTTTTGTACAAGAAGAAAAACCGATAATAAATGCTGAAATATAGAAGATTGCTTTTTTCATATTGCTGTAACTTTGTTGATTTTCTTTGTGGTTTGAGATTCGTTATTTTCCAAAACGATAACCGGCACCGATTTTAAAAACGCCATTGGTTCCGGCTCCTACTTCTGCAAAACCAAACCATGTTTTACCAACACTGAGACCCAATGCTACGACATCTACCCCTATATAGTTTTCGGTCGATTTCCATGAGCCACTTCGTCCATAATGAATATCACCGGAATGGTATGAATTATCCTCAAAGGCTCTTGTACGATCTACTTCAAAAACTACCCCCAATGCAAATGAAGAATAAAGACGAACCATATCACGACGAAACCAATTGAAAGTTGCTCTAGGCATAATCGTCACGTAATGTTCTGAATAACGGTAGGCTAATGTTTGGTCATAAATACTATATGAATTTCGATAATTCATTGTATAGGCTACTGTTGCTCCTACCGACAACCAGTTGAACGGTCTGAAATTATAATCTACAGCCAAAGAAGGCATGTAAACTCTGTCTCCTTGATAGAGATTATTGTACCAATCTTCTACTCCCGGATAAGGTATATAATCTGCATCACCCCAATAATGAACATGAACTAATGGCAAAACGCCTACATTCATGCGCACTTCATGCTTTAATGCTGTATCAAAGTTTTCTGCTTTAAGGGTGGTTGCATTACTCGTTAAAATCAAAGATAACGTGGCTAATGAGTAAAAAAGTTTTTTCATGAAACGATTTGTTAGTATGTAAAACTTTACAAATATACAGCAATATTTCAATTTGCAAAGTTTTGAATACTCACTCTTGAATCAAACGATATCCAGCCGTTTCACACTCTAAAACCTTAAAGATTCCTCCTTCGGGAACAATCTCCAAATCTGAAAGAATATTTGCCTTGTCGATATTATACTTGTGTACCGTATTTCCACACAACCAAAACTGAACATTCGCTTGCATAAATTGCGATAAGTGATCTCTGAATTCTTGTAATATAGTACCCTTTAGACAGGAAAGAATGGCTGTATCTGTGATAACTACTCCTATTTGATCAATCTTTTGTGGTTGCTTGAGAAGGTTGGCTAGATGACCGAAAAGATGATCCCATTTATTATTATCGCTAATTAAGAATACGATTTTATAGGTTTCCATAATAAGATGTTTTAATGATTACGCTATCTTTTAATCAACAAACCGATAAAACAAATGTTGCATAAGAAGCAATCCTCGCCTTGTAATATATAAACATTATTTTTATATATTTGTAAATATTGTTTTCCTAATCGATTTTATAAAATGAAAAAACTCTTACTTCTTATAATTACGTTGGCTGGTTGTGTTGCATGTAAAAACAATGTAAACCGCCCTGCTCCAGTAGGTGCGGCAAACCCTGAAGAGTGGGTCTATTGTGAACAATTGAGCGACGAGTTTGATGGTATTGATGTAGATACATCGAAATGGTATACTTACAATCCGATATGGTTGGGACGAGAACCTTCGCTTTTCTTAAAAGAGAATGTGATGCTACGAGACGGTTCTTTGGTACTTACCGGACGACGACAAGATGTACCGAATGCTCCTGAAGGCTATCATACATTCTCCTCTGCTGCGGTACAAAGTAGAGACACTGCTCACTATGGTTTCTTCGAAATTAGATGTAAACCGATGGATTCGGCTCTATCAAGTGCTTTCTGGCTCTATACCCGTGATGAAGTAAAACAAGAGGAGATTGATATCTTTGAAATCTGTGGCCGAAACGACACAGATTCAACCTATCAACATACGCTTTTCGCCACAAGTCACTTTATGATTATGCCACATGACATACATTTAAGTGACCATGTTGCTCACAAAACTGATTATCGCCTGGCCGATAGATATATTACGGTTGGTTTGGAGTGGAACGAACGTGAATTAATTTGGTATCTGGATGGTGAGATCATTCGCCGTCGCAAGAATGACTTCTGGCAACTTCCCGAAACGATCAACTTCGACAGTGAAGCGTTTCCTACTTGGTGGGGACTTCCTTCAGACACGGATAATGGCGGTGAGTTTATCATCGAGTATTTTAGATATTGGACTAGGAAATAACCGAGAATCGATAGTTTGCTGCAAGAGTCGTAAAAGAATCGCTTTTGACGATCTCTTGCAGCAGTATCTTTCAGTATAATTGAATGGTTGTTATTTTGCCATGTTTAGGATCTGACGTACTACCGCTGGTGTAATATTGCCACACTCTCCTAATACGGTATTACGCTCGGTAAATCGACGTACAATCTCTTCGATGGTATCTTCTCCAACATTAACTTCGTTCAATCGCGTTGGTAGTCCCATTTCGCGAAAGAAACTTTCAGTTGCTACGATTGCGTTGTCAATTCGTTGGGTTGCGCTTCCTTCTTTTATACCCCATACACGCTCGCCGTATTGTAAAAGTTTTACATGTTTTTGCTCTCTCATTACTCGAAGTGTAGCCGGATATACAATTGCCAATGTTACACCGTGAGTAAGTCCATGTAATGCTGTAAGCTCATGCCCGATCAAGTGTGTTGCCCAATCTTCAGCTACACCCATCGATACAATGCCATTAAGAGCCATTGTTGCTGACAACATAAACTCACTCATTGTTTCATAATCGGGTTTTTCTGTTCGCAAAGATGGTGCTATTTCGACAAGTGTTTGCAATATACCTTCGGCCCAACGATCCATTAATTTTGTACCGACAGGAATGGTCAAGTATTGCTCTACTACGTGTACAAATGTATCAACAACTCCACATGATACCTGAAATTTAGGAAGAGAGTAAGTTACTTCCGGATCTAGAATCGAAAATTGAGGAAAGTTTGTATCTGCAAAAAACGGATATTTCTCTTTGGTTGCAGTTCGTGAAATAACTGCTCCGTTATTCATTTCTGAACCTGTAGCAGGCAATGTTAATACCGATGCTAAAGGTATTGTTGATTTAATCAACGAGTTGTCCTTGATCAAATCCCACCCTTCGCCGGATGTATAAGGAATTGCTGCTGCTATGAATTTAGTACCATCAATAACCGAACCTCCTCCTACAGCTAGTAGCAAGTCAATTTTCTCTTTTCGACCCAGTTCTACTGCTTTCATCAATGTTTCATATGTTGGATTTGATTCGATTCCCCAAAACTCGATACAAGTATGTGCACTCAATGCTGCTTTCACCTGATCGTAGACTCCATTTGCTTTTACACTTCCTCCGCCAAATGTAATCATCACCTTTGTTGATGTAGGAATTAGTTGGGCTAGTTGTGTGATAGATCCTTTTCCGAATACCAGCTTCGTTGGATTTACAAATTCAAAATTTCTCATACTGTTTCATTCTATTTATGGCCACAAAGGTAGAATGTAGTATCACACCGATCAATTACTGAAAAAAGATTCATATATGGATAAATTTATCCCTATACTACTCCTTTTCGTAGGTATAAACAGTTTTATATCTTTGCAAGAAATAAACGATTATGTATGAAAGAAAAACTCCGCTTGATATGTCTTGCGGTATACGCATTACAATGTGCTTGATTGGTGCCAAATGGAAGCCTTGCCTGATTGATATGCTACGTGATGGAGCTATGCGCCCAAGCGAAATTCATAAAAATATGCCTGAAGCAACACCAAGAGTATTGAATCAGCAATTAAAAGAGCTAGAAGAACATGGCATTGTAAAAAAAGAGATCTTCCCGGTATTACCTCCTCACTCAGAATACTCACTCACAACTCTAGGACAAGATCTCCTGCCCATTATTGATATGCTCGACGACTGGGGTGAGTCTCATCGTGCAAATTTTGAATGCTCAAATCTCGATTGAATTTCGAAGATTTGAGCATTCGTTCTTATACGTAAGAAAACTAAGCAAAAAGACTCAGTGCTTGATCTAAAACGATTAATGAGTCATACTTTCCTACCATACCTTCAACATTACTTACCCCTCCGCGTAAATCATTGTCTGAAGATAGCGTATTCCATAATTTGGCCAAATCTGCTTGACTGAGCGTACTACCGGTATAAATTTGCAAATATCCTTTCATATTAGCAAAGGATAATACTTGCATTAATACCCTCTCTGCCTCAGCAAAACGATCGTGCTCTTTTTTTAAAACAGGATACAGTAAATCTACTGTTTTTGAAATAGCTTCGAATCCGGCACTCTGCTGAAGTTTCCGATTTGATTGCAGTTTGGAGGCCGAATCGACAGCTACTTTCTTCAATCCTGAAGCCATAACCTCTGACCTGAAACCCGTAACCAACGATACCTCCGGAAGGTTATTATTTCGAAGTATTTTCTCTACATTTTCGAGCCAAAGCAATACTTCATCTATAAACCTATAATCTCCTTGAGTATATAACATCAATAGACGAGTATTGTCTTCAATCGTACGTTTGAGCTCAATATAGCGAACATAATGCATCATAATTTACTCGTCTATAAGTTTTCTGCTAATAATTTTACCGTCGGAGTCTCTCTCTACAATCCATTCAACGGCATCTTCAACCATCTTGAATTTTAATCGAGCTCCAAATACTCCGGCTTGTTTGATGTCTTCTGTGAGAACTGAGACATCTAACCTATTCTTTTTGTCGTAATAATTGAGAAGCTCTGTGAGTAATGATTTTTGCACAACAGCACGAATTTCAGCTAAAACTTGCTCTTGATTACGCACCTCGATTCCTGCGGACTGCTGCATTTTAAACAATTCGTTGCGCGTGGTATCTGCCACTGAATTAGCAAAAGATTGTGGTTTGATATTAGATATTAAATTCTCATGCTTTGATTTTACTTTACTAACTATCGATGTAGAAACTTTACTTATTTGCTCATGAGAGAGTTGAAGCTTTCCCGACTCAGCATAACGTGATAGAATTGTATTGTATTTCTTCATGACGGTTGATATTGCCTGTTTCCCGTCAATTGTTGTAATTTGCTTATTTGCTTCACTTTCAGGTATAGCTAAAGGCAGCTCAATCTCAACTTCCGGTAATTTAAAGCGTGGAACTGACATATAAGCCAAGTAATTGGGCTCGTTGGTGTCTTTTGCTTGTTCCTCTGCATAGTATTTAGCAATACGAACAGTTTGAGCATCTCCTTGTGCTCGGGCAAGTGAAATTTCTGATATGATATTTCCAATAAGGTCTCCAAGTTTAGGCATAAACTTAATTTTTAGTGTGAATAATTTAATCGAGATAGGTTTACAAAGCACCTAATAATGCTTGTAGCTTTGGAGGCAATTCTTCTTGCACGACTTTTATTCGTACATGCATCGAATAATCGTTTCCTGACAATTGGTTTTGTTTTCTTTTCTTTTTGGCAACATATGCCCACAGAGCCGGTTGTTTGTCTTCAACTAAGTTGCTTAATCCATTCTCTTGCGCATGTAATGTTGTAATGCGGGCATCAAATTTTATTTCCACCTCATTAATACGCAGATTGGGTATCGGAATCAACGAGAGTAACGGAACTGAAAATTCCTGAGATGAATTTAATGCCGAAGATGTACCTGTAGCAGGTGGAGAAGAAAAACGAAGCGTTTTAGGTATACTTCGCGTAACAAGTTTGTCTCCTTCATATTTCTCGCTAATTTCAAAACCTGTATTATATATAAAATCGGCACAACTTTTTGCAGCAAGTGCCTGAGCTTCTATCGTGGATAAAAGAGGTGCACCTATAAGCATTCTGAAATTATGACTGGAAAGCTCATATGGTTGTTTCATAATAGTTTGTATTTTATATAACCGATGCCCATATAAGGCATCGGTTATTATTTAATTCTCATACAGTAAATTTATTTAGTTACATGTGTTGGAGCTGGCTGTGTAACCGGTTTAGATAGAATACAGTTTTCAAGTATATTGAGAACTTTTTCCATTCCGGCCGGCATTTCATCTTGCACGGCTCTTACATGAATCTGAAGTGAATAGGTTCTATCTACTTTGCTTCCGGAATTTGTTGTTTTCTGAAATGAAGTAGAAACTTTCATCTTTGCAGATCCCCATCCCCAACCGGCTTTCGCTTCAACGGATGCATCAACACCTAGTTTGGTCGATTGGTCTGAATATTCAACAGAATCAATTTTTGCATTAAAGTCAATAGTTGTCTCTTCTACACGAATAAATGGAATTGGCAACATTGTCAGAATTGGAACTGTTAATTCTTGGTCGACTATTTTAGCCAATACTTCTGGCGTTGCCGGAGTGATAACAGTGCCATCTTTGTCTTTAACTTCTGCTTGCGCAGGTTGATAAGGAGTGACTTCCTTCGGATACTTAAATGTTACATAAACAGGATCGTAAGTATCTGGTTTAAATCCAACTTCCTTAATGAACTTTACAGAGGTCATAGCTGCTTGTGTCTGTGCCTCTACAACTGCGATGAGCGGACCTCCAATCATAGATTTAAAATCAATGCTCGATAATTCTTGACCTGGTGTTGGCATAATTGTACATTTAAAGTTTTAACTAAACAATTTAAACATCCAAATCCCTATAAATAAGGATACTATACATAAAACACAAATACAATTATAAAGTTGATCATTTCATATACCATTTCATTGTTTTAACAACGAGTTTATGAATACATTAGAGATCAATATAGAAACAAATAGCTTGACATTTTTGTTATTTATATGATAGTCGTACAAAGAGGTATTGATATAGATAAACAAAATAAATATACGCGGAAGAATTAAAAGATGAATAGAAGATAAAGTGTTTGAGAAAATTTGCATACAAGTGTTTTGTATTGGAATGTTAATTCGGGTACCACGCGAATTCGAGAAAAACTGAACAATGCATTATGTGAGTAGAGCATCTAGTATCTTACATTTTATCAACTTTGGTTAGATTAGTATTATATAAATAGAGGATCCGTATTTGTATATAAATGTCTTACTGAAGCTACTCTTCTTTGATTACAAAACTATATTATCTTTGTTTTGACGTATGGGTATTTTAATGGCGACTATCTCTTTTTTATTCCTCTCTCCTTTCACATCTAGTTTTCACTAATTTAGACTATGCAGTATGACCACAATTAAAATAAACGCACAAGGCGATGAGGTTGTTATATTACAACAATTGCTTGATAAATGGGGATATCATGTTTTGTGTAATGGCATATTTGATGAGGTTACAGATAAAGCTGTAAAAGCATATCAGAAAGCCTGGGATCTCACGATTGATGGCATAGTGGGTCCTAAAACCTGGAAATGCTTACTTGATGAAACTGCTTTAAATACTGCAAAACTACGAGTTAATGAAGAGGATTTAATCCAAGCTGCACAAATATTAAACGTTGATCTGGCAGCAATAAAAGCAGTAAAATTGATTGAATCAGGAAGGCAAGGTGGTTTCATCGATTCAGCACATCCAACAATCTTATTTGAAGGTCATATCTTTTGGAAACTTTTAAAACAAAAAGGGATAAACCCTATTCATCTTACGAATGGAAATGAAGATATACTTTATCCAAAGTGGACAAAAAAGTTTTATAAAGGAGGCATTAAAGAATACCAAAGACTTGAAAAAGCTAAACTAATTGATGAAGATAGTGCTTTATGCTCTGCGAGTTGGGGGTTATTTCAAATTCTAGGTTCAAATTACAAATCATGTAACTGCAATTCCGTAAAAGAATTCGTAACAAAAATGTCAATGAATGAAGGGGAACAGCTGAGATTACTCATTTCGTTCCTTAAGAATAGTGGATGGGACGTTTATTTAAGAGCTCACAATTGGGCTGAATTTGCCAAGCATTATAATGGACCAATCTATGCAGCAAATCAATATGATGTAAAACTAAAAGCTGCATACGATAAATATTCTCAAAATCCTTAAGCTAGATATTAGCGCATTTAATTACACACAATAAATGATTATGTATGAAAAATATAGATGTGCATTGTCACTTATTTAATAGTGAAATTGCAAGTTTTAGAATTCTATGGGATCTTGCTCTTAGCATCATTCACACTAGAGATTTCAAGACTACTAATACAATTGAAAGTAAAGGCTCAGCCAAAGAGCCTGCCAATAAATTGAAACTCTTATTCTTATTATTTCAGAAATCTAGTGCCGTATTAAAGTATCTAGAGAAGTACGAACCAAACACAATCTTTGCTCCATTGATGTTTGACCTTAAATATGCTGCTGAGTCAAGTGAAGCTCAAGCAACGATAAAGGAATTAGTTCAAACTATACAGGATGAGATCAATTCTATGCAAAATGAAAAATCTCTAGAAAGTAATAACTTTACGCTTTCTAAAGATCCTATTTTGGATGAGAAGATTGATTTTTATAAAACGATTATAAAGAACACGAGTAGAAATTATGATCTAGATTCGAACAAAGAAAAAGCATTCGGATTCTTTAGTTTCAAAAAAGACACATTTGATGATCAATACAATCAGCTTGTGCAACTGAAGCTAAATAATCCCCATACTATTATGCCTTTTATTGCTGTAGATCCTAGACGCCCCGACATTTATGAAAGAATGGTTACTGCCATTGAGCGAGATGGTTTTTGCGGGGTGAAATTATATTGCCCCAATGGTTATTCTCCGCTAGATCCACGCTTGGAGAATGTCTATAAATATTGCATCGAACATCAGATTCCTATTACTGCTCACTGCTCGTATGGTGGAGTTGCTACTGCTGAAAACAGTCTTGACATAAAAGGTGCATATTTTCACAACGGAAAAATTGAATACGGAAACAAACACATTCAATTTAAAACGAAACTAACGGGAGTTGATGGCATTGAAGAGCGTGCATATGCCCTTAATCATCCTACATTGTGGAATGAAGTATTAGAAAAAAACAAAGGCTTAATTCTGAACTTAGCACATATGGGTGCAAGAACGACGAATGATATGAATCTTCGCTATGAATGGACATATTTAATTGTACTAATGATGCAAAAGTATGAAACCTTATATACTGATGTTTCATGCAGAACTGATAAAGAAACTCTACAAAAACTCTGGGAAATTGCAAATGAGGGAGATAAAAATTGTGAGTTTAGTCTGAAGGTTACCGATCGAGTAATGTTTGGAACAGACTTCTGGC
>X396_Morelets_crocodile__coassemble_96_pt1 | contig 13453 bp, 13 predicted proteins | sample X396_Morelets_crocodile__metabat2_low_PE_001 | metagenome-assembled genome bin X396_Morelets_crocodile | reverse complement strand
ACCGCCCTACGCAACAAGCGCGACCGCTTGCTCAAACGGATGTACGAACAAGGACGCATCAGTCGTACCGACTACCTCACCTCGCTCGACGAACCCATCCCCGACGAGCCGCGTCCGCTTCCCGATATGGCAGCACACTTGGTAGCCGAAGCCGACCTGCAACACAAAGGTGAGCGCATCGAGACCACCCTCAACCGCACTTGGCAAGAACAAGCAGAGAAAAGACTCGAAGCCTGGAATGCCGATTTCAGACAAAACGGAATCAATCACATTGCCGCCGTCATCATCGATCTGGAATCCAATACCGTAGCCGCCTATTGTGGCAATGTCGGTTTTTCCAAGCCGCAACCCGGCAATCAGGTCGACGTAGTACGTTCGCCACGCAGCACAGGCAGTATCCTCAAGCCCTTCCTATATTGTGCACGCGTGCAAGAAGGCGAGATCCTGCAACATACCCTCATCCCCGATATCCCCATCAGCATTCAAGGATTTGCACCCAAGAATTACAACCGCTCATACGACGGAGCCGCGCCCGCATCCGAAGCGTTGGCACGCTCGCTCAACATTCCGGCCGTACTGATGCTACGCGAATACGGAATTCCTAAGTTTCGCGATCTACTTGTAAAATCGGGATTAAAAACGATCAATAAAAGTGCCGATTACTACGGTTTGTCGTTGATCTTGGGCGGAGCTGAAGCCACCCTCTGGGATGTTGCTTCGGTCTATGCCGGCATGGCCAAAACGCTCAACCGATACAACGACGAAAACACCTACAATCCGATCGATTGGAAGCAGCCCGCATACCGTGTGGCAGACAGCCATACAGCACCCGCACAACATGAAAATAGCAAAACACCGCTACTCTACGATGCCGGAGCCATCTGGCAAACCTTCGAAGTATTGAGTGAAGTAAACCGACCGGAAGAAATGGACTGGCATTTGATGCCATCGGTTCGCAAAGTAGCCTGGAAAACCGGTACCAGTTATGGCTACCGCGATGCTTGGGCCGTGGGGGTAACCCCTCGCTTTGTAGTCGGTGTATGGGTCGGTAATGCTTCGGGCGAAGGAAAAGCCGGACTTACGGGAGCATCCACTGCCGCGCCGGTCATGTTCGATTTGTTCAACTTCCTGCCCGCTACAGGTTGGTTCAACACCCCTTTCGAAGCCCTCGAAGAAGTGCAAATCTGCAAGCAAAGCGGTCATCTCAAAGGACGCTTCTGCCCCGATGCCGTAACCACGCTGATCTGTAAAAACGGCGAACGCACCCAGCCGTGCCCTTATCACATCAACATCACGGTAAACGGCACCGCCACCGAGCGCGTTTTTGCCGATTGCTGCACCGACGGCGACATCGTGCAACGCACTTGGTTCGTACTCCCCCCTTCGTGGGAATGGTTCTACAAAAATCGTCATCCCGACTACCGCCCCTTGCCCCCACTCAGTGCCTCTTGTGCAGGCAAAGAGAGCGGACAAGCCATGCAGTTTATCTACCCTACCGGCATATCGGCCATCATCCTGCCCCGTCAGCTCGACGGCAGCGCGGGCAAACTCGTTGTGGAAATTGCCCATCGCGATCCCGACGCCACCCTCTATTGGCATTGGGACAACGACTTTATCGGCACCACCCGCCACTTTCACCAAATGCCCATCCAAGGCAACTCGGGCCGCCATCACCTCGTTGTCACCGACAATCAGGGCGAAACCATCTCACGCTACGTCACCATCAAATAGAAAGGTTTTTATACAATATGCTTATACTACAACACTCACAAGGGTAATATTGCAACAATTTGTTCGTATATTTGCAAAAACTTAATTTTGTAATATGAAGATTTGTTTTCACGTTTTCTTGATTATTTGTGCCCTTGCTTCATCCTGCCAAAAAGAGGAAATGCTTTCTCACGAAGGAAGCTCTATTCGTTTGAATAAAAGCGATAGTTTAGTCATGGTTAAACTACATGAAGCAATGGGTGGCTTCGGCTGGGATTTAAAAGATTGTACTACATGGAACTATGTCACATTTGAGTATGATACCGAGCTAGAAGAAAGTTTTGTTGTTGCCTTTGAGGGAGGTATTGGTTTTATGAAAGAAAAAGGATATATACCTAAAGAAATAGGCAAATTAAGCAGACTCCGCGTATTCTTTGTGCAGGATAATCACAAGCGTCTACTGCAAGGAGAGTTGCCCATGGAAATATTTAATTGTCCATTGGAAATATTCAAACTTGAAGCTAACGTATCAGGAAAGCTAACACCAGACGTAGGTAAGATTGCAAAAACTATTCGCTATTTTTACATTCAAGGCACAAAGCTTTCCGGACAATTACCACGGGAGTTTGGACAATTTAAGAAGTTAACTTTTCCATTGACATTGGGAAATAATCTGTTCTCCGGATTTCTGCCAAAAGAATTTTCATCAATCAAAGGCGGTGTTGTACTCGTCGAAAATTATCTTTCAACGATTGAATGGGAGTTTTTTGATACGCCACGCAGTGAAGCTTATGAAGTGCATATGTGGGACAATACACTCAGCGGAACTATCCCTGATTCTGTTTTCGATACAGAATACTGGAAAATGTTTCGTAATAACTTCAATAGCCAACGACACGGATACGGTTTTACCAATTTCAGATTTTGATCAAGCTTTATAATCAATAGAGGACATACGGACTATACTGACCAGACAGCATAGTCCGTATTGCATTCAGACCGAAAATCTTTCAGTATAGATCAATTTTAATTCCTCACTATTTGTTTGTAAACTTCTTTTGAGTGCACCAGAATAGTCAACTCTTTGGCTAGATTTTGCTGGAGCAGCTTAGCTTGTGGATTTATTTGATGCTCTTCAAGAATCTCTTCAATTTCAGATTTACTCAAAAGAGTAAAGATCTTAATATACCTCTCTGCATCGACATCATTTACGTTTATCCAGAAATCATAAAAAGCTTTTGGCGATGTATATTCAGGATTCAGCCAAATATTTCCGGACTCAGTCTTCCCAAACTTACCGCCATCCGCTTTTGTGATAAGCGGGCATGTCAGTGCATACACTTCATTCCCATTTATTCGTCGGATCAATTCCGACCCTGTAGTGATATTTCCCCACTGATCGGAACCTCCCATTTGCAGTTTACAGTTTTTGTGCTCATTCAGGTGCAAGAAATCATATCCCTGAATCAACTGATAGGTAAACTCTGTGAATGATAAACCATCCATCGCCTCTCCGTTCAAGCGTTTTTGTACAGAATCTTTCGCCATCATGTAATTAACAGAAAGATGTTTCCCTACTTTTGTGGCAAACTCTAGAAAAGAAAACTCCTTAATCCAGTCATAGTTATTCACGATCTCGGCATGATTTTCCCGCTCCGTATCAAAATCAAGAAACGTAGACAGCTGACGTTTCAGACAAAAAAGGTTGTGATTTAATGTTTGCTCGTCGAGCAGGTTTCGCTCTTCCGACTTTCCCGAAGGATCTCCGATCATCCCTGTAGCTCCGCCAATCAAAGCGATGGGCTTGTGTCCAGCATTTTGAAAGTGCCTTAATATCATTACACTTACCAAGTGACCGATATGCAAAGAATCTGCCGTCGGATCAAAGCCTACATAAGCAGTAGTTATTTCCTTTTGAAGCAGTTCTTCCGTTCCGGGCATAATGGTATGAATCATCCCTCTCCATTGTAACTCTTCTACAAAGTTCATCGTATTATTTTTCATAACAACGTAGTTATACACATTGCGCGCTTGTGGTAAAGCTTTTCAATGCTTGATTTATCTGATTTTAGGTTTTCCGTAAATATAAATATAATTCAACAGCTAAAGATCCACCAACCGCAAAAACCGTTGATTTACATAGATATATACACTTAAACAGAAAGATATCATTACTTTTACACAATAAAAGAATCTTCTACCATGAAAACGTTGTACAAATGTATCGCTGTGGCTCTGCTGGTGCTGAGCCTCACAGCTTGTAGTGAAACACCCGAACCCAAGCACATTATTGTGGCTTACGTCACTTCCGGATCTACCGGTGTACCCGATGTAAGCACACTTACCCACATCAATTATGCTTTCGGACATGTCAATGAAACCTTCGACGGTGTCACCATCGACAACCCTGGCCGACTGAAAGAGATCACTGCGCTGAAGCAGCAGTTTCCCGATCTCAACGTACAACTGTCGGTAGGCGGTTGGGGAAGCGGCCGTTTTAGCGAAATGGCTGCCGATCCGGCAAAACGTGCCGCCTTTGCCAAACATTGTGCGCAGGTTTCCGAAACCTTCAACCTCGACGGTATTGATATCGATTGGGAATATCCCTCGTGCGATTGGGCAGGCATATCCGCATCACCTCAAGACATCGACAACTTTACACTGCTGATGAAAGACTTGCGTGAAGCACTCGGAAAAGATCAGTTATTGACATTGGCCACTGTTGCTTCCGGGCAATACATCGACTTCAAAGCCATCGACCCGTACATCGATTTTGCCAACATCATGACCTACGACATGTCGCGCCCTCCCCTTCATCACGCACCCCTCTATCCATCAGCCATCAGCAACAACTCGTGCCGGCAAGCACTCGATGCTCACTTGGCAGCAGGTATTCCGGCACACAAACTCGTATTGGGAATGCCCTTTTACGGAAGAGGCAACGATGCGGTGGGCAACTTTATCGACTACAAAGACATCATCAACCTGCAAGGTTATCAAGAAACTTGGAGTGAGGAATCACAAGCACCCTATCTCGCCGATACAGCCGGGGTGATGGTTTGTAGTTTCGATAACCCGCGCTCCATCCGTCTCAAGTGCGACTTTATCAAAGCCAACAACCTCAAAGGGGCCATGTATTGGCAATACGACGGCGACGATGCACAAGGTACCCTCCGCAACACCATTGCTAAGGAATTAAAGTAAAACCAAGAAAGGCATACCTCAACAAGCGAATATCACTTTTTGAAGTATGCCTTTTATCGTTGTTATATTTATTCTTTTTATCTATAACAGTCAATATATACCAACCATACAATAAATAGAACATTCAAAGTCGTACACCCAAAAAGAAATGTTTTTGATTGGAAGGGTGTTTCCTTTCTGAACTCCTTATCAAAATATATGATTAAGAAAAGGACTAATGACAATAGAGCTGTAATGATTGTATCAACAAAGATTCCGGAGAAAATCGTCAAAAAAATTAAGAACCAATACAGGTACTTTCTGTTTTTTAGCTTCATCTGATTTTATTTTAATGCAAAGTATAAATATGATCTATTAGAAAAACACCACCTTCGAAACTATTGTTCTGACAATTAAGCAATAAACGCCAATTCCAACTATTATCTTAAACAATCATGCTGCTCAACAGTAAACCCACAACGAACGAATGCCAATATTGTATTTATATTTACGCAATTAATTTAAAATACACTAAGTAACCATGAAAAAAAGTTTCGAAGAAAACGAACAGTAGTACTACACCTTGCAAGCGTCAAAAACCCCTTGCGATTAGAACAAAGGATAGTAAACTCACCAACTTTAGAGCTTATCTCCAGAATATCGGAATCGCGGCAGAAAATATCCTTTTTCTAATGAACGAAGTTCCGCTCAGCGATGAAAAGCGACTGCTCGCTATCGCCAAGGAGTTGAACAAGATTGTAAAAAATGTAGACCTGCTGCTCGATAGGTTGCCAACTTCACCAATGACAGTGCTGAGCATTTTCCCATTCTATCGAGAGATCAATCATTTTCGAAACAAGCTGATCAAGAATTATTACATTACTGAAACATTGAAATTCATCGATCTATTTTTCGTAACAGAGCAAGATTGTCCGCCAATCGACCTCAAAGAATTGAAAAACGAGCTTTCGAGTAAAGAGAAACAACAACCGAAAAAGTAATGACTACAAAGTCCCGGAACAATCGTAAAAGTGTTTCGGGACTTTGATTCATACCTTGACAAATTAAGTATATCTATACCTCAACTTCATCGGTTGTATCATATGGGCAAAAAAAACACATGCTGATTTTACACTTTTCCCCAACCCTCCCAATATAAACATAACACACTCATAATAGGCATATTATAAACAAATCACGCATTCTAAATAATAGTGTGATTATTTTGAATAACTGCACGACATAGAGCATATTTCTTGATTATACCACCATTTTAAGAAGAATCAAATACCCCAAAACAAAGTTGCTGCAATAGACCAAAAAGTGTAAAAACTGATTTTCACTCTGTTAACACTCGTATTACATTTGAATCTCATTTTAAAACAATGAATGTTAATCAATAATGTAGTAATACGATGAAACGAACACAATCTCAGTCCTCAATGCACTATCCATTCTTGGAAAACGAAACCTATTCGACGTTATCGTCACGTAGTAAATTGATCTTTCATGCCTGTTTCCAAATTTGGACCAAGCGTGGCGAAAAACCGGTCACAATCGACAAATACCTCAACCGCTACATCGCCCTGTATATTGGTGAGCACTCGTTCTCGATAAGCTCCCTAAATAGGAAGATTTGGGTTTATTTCAAGAAGCTCGGATTATCAATCATAAACCGTAAAATAACGTTTGTTTTTGCACCCGAATCGGGCACTGAAAACTCAAATTCGGTGGTTCCGTCACGGGTACAAAATGGCATGCCACGGGAACAAAACGGCACGTCACGGGAACAAAGTGGCCTATTTCAGGAACAAAGTGGCACGTCACATGCCACGGCATCCTCGCAAACCCACAACACACAAACACCTATACACCACAACTTTACAAGCACGAGCAGCCTCAAAAAGCGTCGTCGCTAATCATCAAATTAACAACCATTTTCGGCGTTATATATATACATATATGATTTCCTGGCGGCATATATGTATCTAATATAACCCGAGCTTAAATCAATCATATCATGAGAAAGAAAGTATTCTTCGTAGATTCGAAAGAAACACACGAGTTGGTATTCAGAGCCCTTGGGGCCAAACGTTGCCTATGTCCGCTATGTAGCCACACGCGCAAAAAGCGAAACGAACCTACCCTATGCTGGGACTATACCAAAAATGTGGGGTATTGCCAACACTGCGGTGCGGTATGCGTGCTGCACAAGGAGCAGCCGGTACAGCCTCAGACGCAGCAGTCGGCTCCCGAACCGGTGATAGATCCTCAGGCTCAGCATGCGCGCCTTGTTTCCCGGTATCCGCTCGAAAAACGCTCGCTCTCGCCCCGTGCCGGCGAGTGGCTTGAAGCTCGCGGTATCGATGCCGAAATCGCCCGCCAAATGGGTTGTTTCAGCCTCCCGATGGGGCGCGACGACGAAGCCATCGCGTTCGTGTTTCGACGCGACGGACTCGAGACCAACATCAAGTTCAGAACCCTGAAGGAGAAAGGTTATTTCTTTGCCACCTCGGGCGCGCTGATGCATCCCTACAATGCCGATGCCATAGGCAAACACGCCACCCTCATCATTACCGAGGGAGAAATGGACTCGATCGCGTGCTTGTGCGCCGAATTGCCCAATACGATCGGGGTACCCAACGGCGCAGGTTCGAAAAACATGGCATGGATAGATACCTATGCCGCGGAGATGGCAGCCGTCGAATGCTTCTACATCGCGGCCGACGACGATGCCCGCGGGCACGAATTGCGACAGGCGCTGATCGATAAATTGGGTGCCGAACGTTGTTATATCGTAACCTACAACGGGTACAAAGATGCCAACGAGTTGCTGCAAAACGAAGGGAAAGAGGCACTCAAGGCTCAATTGCAAAAGGCTTCGCAACCTGAGATCGAGCACATCATCAACCTGAGTAACGAGCTCGATAGTTTTGAAAAATTCTTTGCCGATGGGGGCATGAAAGGGTTGAAGATCGACATGCCCGAGATCGACGAAATTGTGAGTTGGCGCCCGGGAAGTTTTATCGTTGTCACAGGTATACCGGGACACGGAAAATCGGAGTTTATCGACTTCCTCGTTGTTTCGCTCAACAGACTACACGGTTTCAAGACTTTGTTTTTCAGTCCCGAAAACGATCCGGTCACTTACCACATGAGCAAACTGAGCATGAAAATAACCGGCAAACGCTTTGGCACTCCCTACATGACCCACGAAGAAATGAGCACGGTGTATACCGATATCAAGCAAAATTTCTTCTTCATCGAGCCCGATCTGTTCGACATTGATCAAATACTCGAAATTGCCGCCGTGATGGTAAAGAAGCACGGGATCAAAGTTTTTGTGGTGGATCCGTTCAATACGCTCGAACTCAAAAACCCGGAAAACATCAGTGAAACCAACGTGATCAACCGACTGCTCGGCAAGTTCAAAGCCTTTGTTCGCAACTACAATGCATCGCTGATATTGTCGGCCCATCCGCGCAAAATGGATCTGCTTGGCAAAAGCGATGTAGCGAATCACCGCGAACCTACGCTGTACGACATCAGCGGATCGGCCAATTTCTACAACCGTTGCGACTATGGTATCATCGTGCATCGACCCGACAAAGATGTGAAGGACACAAAGGGGGATCGCAACTATACCAACATCACCTTTGAGAAGATCCGTTGGCGCGAACTGGGCAATCCTGCATCTTGCAAACTGCGCTACAACTACGTAAACGGACGCTACGACAGTTTGCACAAAACGGCTGCCGAGTGGGACTATACGTGGTGGGAAGAGGTTGAATCGGCAGACTAAAAAAGCCCAATATGCCCGTATATAACCCTCTCGGACGACAGATATACCCTATCGAGTGAGCCCCAACACGGGACTTCCTCAGGGTTCGCCGAGAAAGGTAACCAAACATGCCACCATCTTGGGCGAAAGCATCTTGGCATAAGGTCTCCATCCTGTGGCCTCGAGCGCGGCTTGCAGGTCACGTGTTTCACGAATCCATTTGCGAAGCATTTTGGAGGCCGATTGCGGTGCTATATCGGGACAATAGAGACTGGCCAGTTCTCCGAACGAATAGGCTCGGTACACAAATTCTCGATCGGTATTTTTCATAACAGCTTGATTTTATTACTCTTAAAGATAGCAATATCCACTTTTAAAACCTAACATATCAGGTATTTATCGCACGCTCGATGCGTATTTTTTGTCACGCTCCGTGACTGATTTTACGCACGCTGCGTCGGTGTTTTCGGTCACGCTCGGTGAATGAATTCACGCACGCTGCGTGAGCAAATGACCAATTCACGACAGAGACAGATCAAAACGTACAAATACGTAAAAAGAGAGACGAATACCGACGAACAGAGACGAACACGGATTCTCTCCCTATGGCGTAACGTATCTTTGAAATGTGATCGGACAACAACAATAACCGGTCACAATTGAAATTAAACCTTTTACGTATCATTTTAAACACAAAAAAGTATGTCATTAAAGTACAAATTGATTTGGCGTAAAGATCTACGCAAAGACGCGGCAGCAGACGCTCGCCTGGTGTATGGAGCAACAAAGGCTTCTCGCAAATACTCGTTCGAGGAGATGTGCAGCGAAATTGAAAGCACCTGTTCGGCCACCGAAGCTGATGTAAAAATGGTAATCAGCGCCTTGGTGACTCAAGCCAAAAAAGCACTGTTGCGCGGCGAAATTGTAGCCATCGAAGGACTGGGCAATTTGCAAATGCGCGCCGGAAGCAAGGGGGTAGCGACCGAGGAAGAATTCAAAGCTCACTTGATGAAAAGACCGGTGATCTTGTTTCGACCGTCAACCTCGTTGCTCGATCTGCGCGACAAGGCCAAGTTTGAAGCCATGGAAGTGATTACCAGATCCGAAGAGTGCGACAAGCCTCACTCGCTCGACTAATTATTTTTTACCTTAAAATCAGAAACATACCATGAATCAAAACACGGCTCCTTTTACCGACAAAAAGACCCTCTTTGTGACGCAGTTGTTTGCCGCGGCTGCCAAATCGGGCAAAGTTTTCAACATCAACCCCTCCGTAATGCTGGCACAAGCTGCCATCGAATCGGGCTGGGGCGAGAGCAACCATGCCGTAGTCAACAAAAACTACTTTGGGATCATTGCCTGTGGCAAACCCAATACCTATTGGCATGGCGGCAAAAGTGCGACAAACCGTCGCGGCCTCTCGTTTCGCCGATACGACTCGGCCGAAAACAGTTTTCTCGACTACGGTCGTCTCTTGCGTGCACAGTATCCTCGTGCGGCCAACGTCAGTCATTTCCCCGAGTCTTTTGCGCTCGAAATCTCATACAGTGCCTATATCTGCGATAAAAACGGTGATAATCGCGAGCACTATCGCCGCATGCTCATCAGCATCGAAAAGGACATCCGCGAGATCATCGAAGCGCACGGCCTCAATGCCGAAGAGCAACGGGCGTAAAACTTCGGGCGACTCCCTCATTGATTTCACCACGTACATTCATCTAAAAAAACAACGCAGTATGAAAAAGCTCAAATCGTTCTTTGACATCCTCTGGGCACTACTTGCCCTACTCACCGGCCGATGCCCCAAGACAGCCCCACCGGGCCGCTGTCCGCTCGGGTAAAAGCCGCCTACCCGATCAGGGAAAAACCAGCAACCTGATCACCGGTCGCCCCGGCTGCTCGTCACCAGCGACCGAACGTTAATTAAAAGCTATCCTCCCCGCTCCTTCTCGCGTACCACCTCAATGGTCCCGACTAGTGAGCGGGGAGTTCTTTCTCGATCGCCCCCAATACACAACAGCACGCTTCAAATTAATCAATGTTAAGACATTACGAACATCTTGTACGTCTCCAAAGTTTATTTAAATTTGTTCTACAACTTGTTAAACTTGATATCTCATGATAAATAAAACCACCATTGCACTTCTCATCCTAATCGGATGCATCGGATGTAGCCAGTCTAATAAAAGCGGCGCGGCACAAGACGCAGATGCTCCATACATCATCAACTTTGAGCAAAGTATGGAGACCGAGCGGGCAATGAAGATCTCCGAAATCGCAGATACTGTACGGTATTTGGAGTTGAAAACGCCCAAAGACATCGTTATCACCCGTATCTGGGATATATTGACGATAAATAATGATCTGATTTTATATACACGCGATGGCGTGTTCAAGTTTACCAAAGAAGGTGAATACATCTGCCAGATAGGACGTACCGGACAAGGTCCCGGCGAACATACGCTTGTCGTAGGTGTAGATATAGACCGCAGCAAAAAGGAGATTGTTATATCTGACTTGGGTAAACTTTTGTATTTTGATCTGAATGGCAATTACCTTCGCATGAGAAAGGGTTCCTTTTATGCAATTGGTATTAGCGACTCTGTTTTATGGACAGCTACCACAAGTCCACTACATGTTGAAAAGTTCTTCACAACAGCTATTGATGAACATGGCGATACGGTTGCTGTTATTCCTAATCCGAATTATGGAATGGAAAGCTTAAATGAGGACATCCGATTTTCTACTCCGAAACTTCTGAAGGCATTTTATCATTATTCGGATGGTCTCTATTTGAAAGGTGATTTAGCGAATGATACCATATGGCGACTAGCAGGAAAGAATTGCGCTCCTTATGCAATTTTCAATAAAGGAAAATACAAACTTCCTATCGGATACGAACCATGGTACAATTGGACTGATTTTGAAAGACATGGAGCTCATTACTGGGGTGCAACTTCCGTTGCTGAAGATGATCAATCTTTTTTTATTTTAGCACAAAGGTTCCGATCTGTAGATGGAAATGACTACGCCCACAATGAAGATAACTTCAGACACATTGTATACAATAAAGATAAAGGAAGTGGATTTATTGCTAAAAGTAATAAAGAAACGAAAATCACTGACGACATTCTCGGCGGACCACCCTTCTGGCCATATTGGATAACTGACGAATGCTATATGAATGTTGTTGAATGGTACGATTTGGAGGAGGAGTTGAAAAATGGAAACTACACATTGTCGCCTGCATTGGAAAAGCAATTTGCCACCTTCACGCACGGAACCAATCAACTAATCATACTGTGTGATCGAAAAAAGTAAAATCGTGCATATTAATACATTATCGACGTATTGCACATCTCTCCGTCTTTATTTACATTTGCGATTATCCTTTATATCTAACGTATAAAACCATTTACAATGAGAAGTTTGAAGCGAATCTTATTTGCAGGAATTCTTTTTTGCGCTGCAATAACAACATTAAGTGCACAAAGTACCGTATCAATGCCTCTTGATGGCAAATGTAAAGACGTCATCAAATCGCTTCGGAATTTGAGCACGAATGACTCCATCGCAATTGATATTTTTAAGGAAGACTGCAAGATCACAAACATGCCTCTCGCACAAAAGCAAGCATTACTAAAAAAAAACTACAAGGATATTATTGCATTTTTTGAGAGAAAAGAAAATGCAAAATATCAATGCGAACCTAAAAAACCTTTCAAACGCCCCGATCCTGTTTTACTAATAGAATAGAACCATAAATTAAGTTGCCTTTTGCCAGAAACTCGAAGCAGACAAACTGCTCGAAGCTCTCGCAAAAGGTGAGCTTACCGGAAGGTTGAAAGAGATTGCCGCCACACTCAACGAAAACTCAAACCCGGTAATCATGCAGGCCAAGTATAAGCACTCCCTTTAATTTCGAAACAAAAGCAATCGATTTGTATTCTTCCAGACTATAGATATATCTATAATTCACTGTGAATTTCACGTATAAATATAGATTTATCTATAGTTGGTAACTCAAGGTTTGTATCGATCTTTTTTGTATGTTTAGGGTGTTAATTAAAAGACAAAACCATGAAACGCAGAAGTATGATCAAAAATGCGGCTTTGCTAGCCGGTGGAGCGGTATTGACCGGTTGCGACACGAACATGCAATCTTCGCAATCGTTGAATAACTTGTTTGTTCACCACGTATTGTTTTGGCTGAAAGAGCCGAATAATCCGCAGGCATGTGCTGATTTTGAAGCCGGACTCAAGAAGTTACTCGAGATTGATTTGATTGTGGATAAACACATTGGTAAGCCTGCCACAACCAACCGTGACGTGATCGAAAACACCTATACCTATTCGATGATTGCTTGCTTTAAAAACAAGGCCGACCAAGATGCCTACCAACCGCATCCCCAACATCAGGAGTTTATCAAGAACTGCGAACATCTCTGGAATCGCGTCATGGTAATCGACTCCGAAGCTGCTATATAAGATGGCGCAAAATGCAAATAGCGATCTCTTTACTTGTTTTTTTGTATATTTAGGGTGCTGAATAAAAAACACACTTCCTTATGATGACTAGAGTAATAAACGACATGCGAGAGATTTGTCCGATTTCTGAGGAGACGGCTGATCTGCTTCGTTCGGTAACTAAACGTAGATTATTTCCGAAAAAATACCAATTGATCAAAGAAGGGACGTACACCAAGTTTGCTTATTTTATCGAGAAGGGATTGACTCGTTCGTTTTGGCTTGTCGACGGCAAAGAGGTGACTACTTCGT
>X396_Morelets_crocodile__coassemble_94_pt1 | contig 13527 bp, 10 predicted proteins | sample X396_Morelets_crocodile__metabat2_low_PE_001 | metagenome-assembled genome bin X396_Morelets_crocodile | reverse complement strand
GCCGAGAGGCGTGGGGGTTCGAGTCCCTTCATCCGCACGATAAAAGCTTCGAGAGTAATCTCGGAGCTTTTTTTATTTCGGCCTGTTGGTGCATCCTCCGCATCGAATGGGGTTATTGTAAAAAGTCGTTTCATCTTCACCCGGTAGCCAATCGGCCTATTTGTCTCATTCTTTTCGTTTTATACCCTTTTTCTGTCTATTTATTGCCCAAATATTCTCTTTTTAAAACTGACGATCTGCTTGCGAAAACGCCGTATTGCTTTCGAGCCATCCATCTTCTTTGTAAACAACTTTGATATGAACTGATAAAAAGAAGCGTTCGCCCGTGATGTAAGCGACAAGTTGTAAAAGCTAAACGCGCTCACAGTGGCATCGAGCGCATGAAGTAAGGTGTTGGTAGGGTTGATGCCATTCTAAGGCATTTAAGCCCTCGAGAATTGGTGATAATGCGATTTATTCTCCGTGGATATTCCAAATAGTCTTCGCGGTGATTGTTAACACTCTTCGTGGTGAATGAATTTACTCTTCACGGTGAGTGAAAAAACTCTTCGTGAAGACTGAAAACGGTTTCAATGAAAACGATTTTCCATTCTCGTAAGAACTAAATTAGCTTCTCATAAGAACCAAACAGCCTTTTTATGCAAACCAAACTAGGTTTTTGGAAGAACCAAGCATGGTTTTTTATTGAAAAACCGGTCGATTTGATGGATTTGCGCACGAGTCGACGTTTATAAATGCTTTTCGTGTGCAAAAGACTAAAAAGGAGTGTAACGAAAAGGCTGTTTTCTGAAGTGCAAAATCCGGTTGTTTTTTCAAATCTAGGTGAGAAAGTGGCCTTGAAAATGCCCAAACTTGCCGATGTAGTCTCACGGCGAAAAGCGCCCAAAATAACCTTATTGTATATCGTAGGTTGAAGCAATCGCAACGAGTATTTGAATCGAATATGCGGCAAGTAGCGACAAAAAAAAGAGGCATCCTTGCGAATGCCTCTTGAGTTGAAATATCATTTAATTAGATCTTCTTTTCTATTTCAGCCTGATCAATGTTCAAAACATAGTCTGCTAGTTTCTCACATTCGGCAATGATATCCATGTAATATACACCTTCCTGATATTCGTATTTCATTTCTTTCACGTTGGTGATATTTTGAGTCTTAAGTTGGTTACGAAGGTTATTGATTTCGTTTTCGATATTATACGCTTCGTTCATCTTGTTTTGACCGTCTTTCTTATCCAAGATGTTTACCATGTGTTTAAGTGAACGCTCGGTTACTTCAAACATGTTTTCAACATTCTCGTTAAGCTCAGTTGGGAATGCAGCCTTACCTTCGTTGCGACGTTTAATGGCGCGCGCCAGGTTGTAACAAGAGTCTGCCACACTTTCGATCTCGGTAATTACGCGAAGCATAATGCGGATCTCGCTTTTACCTGCATGGCTAAGGTCGCCGTTAGATACTTGCGTCAAGTAATTGGCGATTTCTACCTCCATACGGTCGCAAATGCTTTCGTACTTTTCGATACGAGTATAGGTCTTGATGAACTTCTTCTCGTCAGTTTCGTAGTACAGTTCACGTACCATTCCGAACATGCGGTGTGCTCTTTCTCCATAAACAGCGATCTCTTTGCTTGCTTGAATCAAAGAAAGTTCGGAAGTTGAAAGCATGGTTGAAGAGATGTACTTCAATTGGAATTCTTCGTCCGTAGCTTTTTGTTTGTATATAGAAGAGCAGATACGTACATAAACGTTGACAAACCAAATCATCACCGATACGTTGATGATGTTGAAGATGGTATGGAACAAAGACAACGAATACGAAACAGATACCTGTAATGAGATCAGTTGCGCTTGCAATGCCGCTAGTTGCGGATCGGTAGGAGTAGTGCCCGAAGTGATGGCATTTACCGTAGCCGGATCTAATGAATTAAGGAATTGTCCTAGTTCGTAAGGATTGCCCGGACCGTAGTTTGTTACAATCCATGCCACCATTTTGGTGAATGGGAAGAATACGATAAGCATCCAGAATACGCCAAACACGTTGAACATAAAGTGCCCAAATGCAGCACGTTTTGCTGAGATGTTTGCATTCAGAGCCGCAATGTTTGCAGTGATGGTAGTACCAATGTTTTCACCAAGTACCATTGCCGCAGCAATCTCGAAAGAGATCCTTCCTTTGCTACACATAATCAGTGTAATTGCCATTGTTGCACTAGAAGACTGTACGATAATGGTAAGAACGGTACCAATCAAAAGGAATAGCAAAACAGATGCAAAACCCATTGAGGTGTAATCTTGTAAGAAGGCAAGGATTTCGGGATTACTCTTAAGGTCAGGAACGGCTCCCTTTAGGAAGTCAAGACCCATAAACAACAATGCAAAACCAATAAGGAATTCACCCCACGACTTGCGTGTACTGTTGCTGGAGAAAATAAATGGAAGAGAGATACCAATGAGAGGGAGAGAAAACATGCTAATGTTTACCTTAAACCCAAATAGCGAGATGATCCAGGCTGTAACGGTGGTACCCACATTAGCACCCATAATAACGCTGATCGATTGTGCAAGTGAAAGAAGACCGGCGTTAACAAAGCTCACAACCATCACGGTTGTTGCTGAAGATGACTGTACAAGTGCAGTAATCAAAACTCCGGTTAATACACCCGTGACACGATTGGTTGTCATAACGGAGAGAATATTTCTCAATCTCTCTCCAGCTACCTTTTGTAACCCTTCGCTCATGATCTTCATCCCATACAGGAAGATACCAAGAGAGCCGATCAGGGTAAGGAAGTCGAATAATGAATAGCTCATCGAATTTTCTTTTAATTTGGCTTGATTATACAGATTTAGTTAATACTTTTAACCAGACAAAAATAAAAAAATGGTCATAATAGTATGAAGGAAAGAATCACAATTTATTGTAAAAATACAGATTCGTTTAAAGATTTTGAGATTGGTACCAGCTTGTTAGAGATTTATACCGCTTTCGGATCCCCTCTAAAATGGCCGGTAATGAACGCCCGTGTAAATAACAAAGTAGAAGGCCTTTCGTATCGTTGTTATTTCCCAAAAGATGTTGAATTTGTCGATATTACTGATTCTTCGGGAATGCGCACTTACGTAAGATCCGCATGTATGCTGCTTTCTAAGGCAGTTTACGATGTGTTGCCATGCGCCAAACTTTATCTCGAACACCCTGTAGCCAATGGCTATTATTGCAAAGTAGTAAACGGAAAATCACTGGATGAAGAAACTATTCTGAAGATTAAAAGCAGAATGAAAGAGCTTGTGGCTATGGATTTGCCATTCAAGCTGCGCATGTGTCAAACCACCGAAGCCGTAAAGATATTTGAAGAAAGAGGTCTTTACGATAAGGCAAATTTGTTAAAAACCTCCGGTCCTGTATATACTTCTTATCAAGAACTCGATGGACATGTCGACTATTACTATGGATCGTTGGCTGCTTCTACCCGATTTATCAATCTTTTCGACTTAGTTCCGTATGCCGATGGACTGTTGATGCTTACGCCTTGTAAGCACAATCCGGCCGAACTCAAAAGGGAAGTAAATCAGGATAAAATGTTCGACGTGTTTAAAGAGCACCTGTTGTTGCAACGCACCTTGGGCATGAATTATGTAGGGGATCTAAACCTTGCCATTCAAAAAGGGTACACCTCTGAGGTGGTAAAAGTAGCCGAAGCAATGCAAGAAAAGCAGATTGCACGAATTGCGTCCGAAATAGCGACACGTTATAAAGAAGGTGTGCGCATGGTGTTGATTTCGGGTCCGTCTTCTTCCGGTAAAACCACTCTTTGTAAGCGACTGGAAATACAGTTACTTACCAATTTACTTCATCCGGTAAGCATTTCGCTCGACGATTATTTCTTAAATAGAGAGGACACACCACGCGATGAGGATGGAGATTATGACTTCGAATCGCTTTACGCGCTCGATATACCTTACTTCAATAATGACTTGAATCGTATCATTGCCGGCGAAGAGGTGGAGTTGCCTACGTTCAACTTCGAAACCGGGCAACGGATGTATAAAGGGAAAAAGATCAAACTAAAGGCAAACTCGATTCTGGTAATCGAAGGGATACACGCGTTGAATCCCGAACTTACGGCCATGATCGACAATAGCTACAAGTATAAGATCTATGTTTCGGCGCTCACTACGATCTCATTGGATAGTCATAACTGGATTCCGACAACAGACAACCGACTGATTCGCCGTATTGTGCGCGACTATCGCTTCCGTTCGTATTCTGCTAAAGACACCATTGCTCGTTGGCGTAGCGTGAGACAAGGAGAAGAAAAATGGATTTTCCCATATCAGGAAAATGCCGACGCGATGTTTAACTCGGCGATGATTTACGAACTTGCCGCGTTGCGCAAGTATGCCGAACCGATTTTGATGGAGATCTTAGAATCGGACAAAGAGTATGCAGAGGCTTTTCGCTTGTTGCGCTTTTTGAGGTATTTCAACTATATCATGGATTCAGAGCTTCCGAGCACTTCGCTATTACGCGAGTTTTTGGGAGGTAGTAGTTTCGAATATTAACGAATAAACTATATTTGCATCTAGAAGAAACCGTTTTCATGTAAAAATGCTTATATATAATAATCGCATACTGCATAAAAACGGTTTCTAATATGTTTGAAAGGTTCTAATAGTTATGTTGAAGCAGCATTTACAACAGAAGTTACTGCAAAAATTATCTCCGCAACAGATTCAGGTAATACGTTTGCTGGAACTTCCTACCATGGAGTTGGAAGAACGGATCAAGCACGAACTTGAAGATAATCCGGCTCTGGAAGAAGGTCGAGAAGAAACAGATTCTGACGACTCTGTCGGTATGGGCGATGATGATTTCAATGCAGATGACAACACTGATTATTCTTTGGGCGATTATTTGACCGAAGATGATATCCCCGATTATAAGTTAAAAGAAAAAGAAGGTAAAATCGAAAAGAAAGAAGATGTTCCCTTCTCGATAGAAGAGTCTCTGATTGAGTCTCTCATCGAGCAATTGGGTCTTCTCGAACTTTCGGAAGAAGATAATCAAATAGCACAATACATTGTAGGAAATCTCGATGACGACGGATATTTACGTCGCGATCTGGAGTCGATCTCCGACGACTTGCTTTTTCAAGTGGGCATTGATGCTCCCATCGAAAAGTTAGCGCATTTACTGACGCTGATTCAAGACCTTGAGCCTGCGGGTGTAGGGGCGCGAGATTTGCGCGAGTGCTTGTTGTTGCAATTGAAGAAAAAAGAACAAACGAAAACGACGCAGCTGGCAATTCGATTACTCGATTCGTACTTCGATGAGTTTTCGAAGAAACACTACGACCGTATTATAAAGGGGCTTGATATTTCGGAAGAGGAGCTTAAAAAGATTCTCAAAGAAATCACAACGCTCAATCCCAAGCCCGGAAGTGTGTGGGGCGATGCAATGGAGAGCACACTGAATATTGTAATTCCCGACTTTATTGTAGAATCGAGCAACGGAGAGTTGTACCTTTCGATGAATAATCAGAATATTCCCGACTTGAAAGTAAACCGAGAGTATCGTGAAATGTTAGAAGATTATACATCGACCAAAGAGAATCAGCACAGCGAAATGAAAGATGCTGTTTCTTTTGTGAAGCAAAAGCTCGACTCGGCCAAGTGGTTTATCGATGCAATCAAGCAACGACAAGAAACGCTACAGCGTACCATGGAGGCAATCATTCAAATGCAGCAGGAATTTTTCCTTACCGGAAACGAGGCGGCATTGAAACCGATGATTCTTAAAGATGTGGCCGAACGTACCGGTTACGACATCTCCACAATCTCGCGAGTGAGTAATAGCAAGTATGTACAAACCAACTTTGGAGTGTATTCGTTGAAGTATTTCTTTTCCGAATCGATGCAAAATGAGGAAGGAGAAGAGGTCTCTACTCGCGAAATAAAAGCTATATTGCGGGAACAAATTGATGCCGAAGACAAGCAACATCCGCTTACCGACGAGGAGTTGGCTGCTATCCTAAAACAAAAAGGATATCCAATCGCCCGCCGTACGGTGTCAAAATACCGTGAGCAACTAGGTATATCTGTTGCCCGACTAAGAAAAGAAATCTAAATTTGCAGAAAATGAAAATACTGGCAACTGCAATATCCATTATATTGCATCCGTTGTTGATGATCACCTACGGAATCGGGTTGGCTTTGTCAACTACTTATCTGGCAGTTTTGCCTCTTAATATAAAGATAATGATAATGGTTCTGGTCTTTACCGTAACGGCTGTACTTCCGGCTGTTGTGATAGGGCTGATGATTAAATACGGAATGGCCGGTGATTATGAACTGGAAAGAAAAGAGGAGCGCCGCTATCCTTACATGATTACGATGCTCTGCAATACTGCTTGTATCTACTTCCTGGTACGATGGGGCATGCCCGGCTGGATGCTGTCTATGCTGATAGCCTCTGTTGTAACGCTGGGTTTGGCTTTAATTGTCAATTCATTTTGGAAGATCAGTGCCCACTTGATGGGGATTGGTGGTGTTACCGGTGGTGTTTTTGGTCTCTCATATCTTTGGGGACTCAATCCTTTTCCATTGTTCATTATCGTACTATTACTTTCGGCAGCTGTAGCTTCTTCCCGCATTTCATTGGGGCGCCATACGCCTTTGCAAACGTATGCAGGATTTAGTCTCGGCTTTTTACTCACCTTTATTGGTGCTACTTGGTATTTGTTTGTTTAACCATAAAATAGAAAATTATGAATTTCCCTGCTGACTTAAAGTACACTAAAGATCATGAATGGATTCGTCTTGATGGCGATATGGCTTACGTAGGTATCACAGACTTTGCTCAAGGAGAATTGGGCGAGATTGTATATGTTGATGTTACTACTGTTGGCGAACGTATCGGTCGGGATGAAGTGTTCGGTTCTATCGAAGCGGTAAAAACAGTATCAGATCTATTGATGCCGGTTACCAGCGATGTTCTTGAAATCAATGAAGAGCTAGAAGATAAGCCCGAATTAGTAAATGAAGATCCTTATGGTAAAGGCTGGATTGTGAAAGTAAGCATCGCTGAACCGGAGGAGTTGGAATCGCTAATGACGGCCGATGAATATAAACAGTTGATTGGAAAATAAAAAAAGACAATGAATCCTATTGTAAGCATTATCATGGGTAGCACATCAGATCTACCTGTAATGGAAAAAGCTGCTAAGTTTTTTGATGAGATGGAAATTCCGTTCGAAATGAACGCCCTTTCTGCTCACCGTACACCGGCAGAAGTTGAGACATTTGCAAAAGAAGCACAAAGTCGCGGTATTAAAGTGATCATTGCCGCTGCCGGAATGGCTGCTCACCTTCCGGGTGTGATTGCGTCAATGACTACACTACCGGTGATTGGTGTGCCTATCAATTCAAGTCTCGACGGTATGGATGCACTACTTGCAATCGTACAAATGCCTCCGGGAATTCCTGTGGCAACTGTTGGGATCAATGGTGCGCTTAACGCAGCGATTCTTGCTGTACAAATGATGTCTACAGGTGATGAAGCTTTGCAGGCAAAGCTTGCTGCTTACAAAGAAGATCTTAAAAGTAAAATCGTACAAGCAAACGAAGACTTGGCAAAGTTGTCTTATAAATTTAAGACAAATTAATCTTGCACTTTCTTGAATTTGCTTAACTTGATGTGCCAATAGTCGAAGGGTTTTCTTTCGGTTTATTGGCACATTAATTTAATAGGATTCGTAAGAATAAATAGATAACAATGAGTTACTTCAATTATAGTCGCAGAAAGTCTTCTGAAGTTGAAATAGGAGATACTCCCCTGGGAGGAGAAAATCCCATTCGTATTCAGTCGATGGCAAATGTATCAACAATGGATACAGAAGCAGCGATCGAACAATGTATTCGCATTATTAAAGCCGGCGCAGCGTATGTGCGTTTTACGGCACAAGGTGTAAGAGAGGCTGAAAACCTTGCATTGATCAAAGAAGGCATACGCAAGCGTGGATATAATACCCCACTTGTTGCCGATATTCACTTTAACCCGAAAGCAGCCGAAGTTGCGGCGCAGTATGTAGAAAAAGTGCGTGTAAACCCCGGAAACTTTGTAGATAAAGTAAAAACCTTTGCGCAACTTGAATATACAGACGACGAATATGCAGCCGAACTAAATAAGATTCGTGAGCGCTTTATTCCGCTGATTGATATTTGCAAAGCACATCATACCGCCCTGCGTATTGGGGTAAACCACGGTTCACTTTCAGACCGTATTATGAGTAGATACGGAGATACGCCCGAGGGAATGGTAGAGTCGTGTCTCGAATTCTTGCGTGTATGCGTAGAGCAGAACTTTTACAACGTAGCCATTTCCATTAAAGCTTCCAATACGGTTGTTATGGTGAAGACAGTTCGTTTGTTGGTGCAACGTATGGACCAGGAAGGAATGCATTTTCCGCTACACCTGGGAGTTACCGAAGCCGGCGACGGAGAAGACGGACGCATCAAATCGGCAGTAGGTATCGGAACCTTGCTATGTGAAGGCGTGGGGGATACCATCCGTGTTTCACTGAGTGAAGATCCGGAAGCTGAAGTTCCGGTAGCTAAGAAGTTGGTCGATTACATCGAACAGCGAAGAGAGCATCAACCGATTGAGAGCGAATTGGCCGAGGAGTTTTTGGCTTCAGACTATGTGCGTCGCCAAAGCAGCGAGGTTCAAAACATTGGTGGGCATCATTTGCCTGTTGTAGTATCGGACCGATCGCACGGAAACTTTGAGTTTACCTACGACTTGATGCCCGACTATATTTACATTGGTTCTGAAGATCCCGACAACTTGCCTGATACATTTCAACTGCTTGTAGATGCGCATGCTTGGAAGCCGGGCAAAGCAAATGCCTATCCTGTATTTATTCCATCCGATATGGAGATCTTATCTCAATACGATTCTGCAATTAAGTTTGTGCGTATGCAGTTGAGCGACTTGGCAGATGCGCGTATCGAACAACTAAAAACAGCTTCAAATGTAGTGGTATTGCTCGGTAGCTTACATGCAAATCCGGTGGGTGAGATTAGAGCTTTTATGCATCGATTGATGCGTGCCAATTGCAAGGTGCCGGTTGTTATTTGCCGTACTTATCGCGACGAAAAGTTGGAAGATCTTCAGATCAAAGCAGCTGCCGACATGGGAGCTCTTTTGCTCGATGGTTTTGCCGATGGAATCATGATTTCAAATCAAGGTTGCGAGCAAAAGGCGATCGACTCTGCTATGTTTGGCATTCTACAAGCAACACGTTTGCGCGTAAGTAAGACCGAATACATATCTTGTCCTAGCTGCGGACGTACCTTGTTTGATCTGCAACATACGATCGCAAAAGTAAAAGAAGCAACCTCGCATCTCAAAGGTTTGAAGATCGGTATCATGGGTTGTATTGTAAACGGACCCGGTGAAATGGCCGATGCAGACTATGGTTATGTAGGTGCGGGCCGAGGCAAAGTTTCACTTTATAAAGGCAAAAGCTGTATCGCAATGAATATTCCTGAGGATGAAGCTGTAGACCGTTTGGTTGCCTTGATTAAAGAAAACGGCGATTGGCACGATGCCTGATAGCTTAGCGTCTAAAACAGACATTCTTAAATAGTACTAATTCGTGCGGAAGTCCGCACGAATTTATTGTATCTTCGGTTTTTTAAAAGAAATATTATAACGTTACATGGAAGTTAAGATTGTAAATAAATCAAAGCATGCTCTTCCCGAGTATGCGACTATACACTCGGCCGGAATGGACATCCGTGCCAATATTGAAGAATCAATTACATTAAAACCGCTAGAGCGCAGACTGATTCCTACAGGTCTTTTTATTGAATTGCCCGAAGGTTATGAGGCGCAAATCAGACCGCGTAGTGGTCTTGCCTTTAAGCATGGGATTACGGTATTGAATTCTCCGGGTACGATCGATGCCGACTATAGAGGCGAGATTGGTGTTATTCTTGTGAATCTTTCAACGGACGAGTTCGTGATTCACGATGGAGAGCGTATCTGTCAGATGGTTATCGCACAACACGCCCACATCAAATGGAGCGAAGTAGAGGCGCTAACCGATACAGTACGTGGTGAAGGCGGATTCGGACATACAGGAAAGAAATAATCTTTCGTTCCTGTTGTGTAGAGAAGGAGAATAACGAAGCACGAATTGTTTTAGACTCATAAAGCATGAACAAATTGAAACCATACAAAAGCATCTTAGATAAAGGCTTATTTTTAGTCTTGAGTTTCCTATTGTTTTCTTTTGTCGCAAAGGCAGAAGACAAAACCGATAAAAAGGAGCAGGCAACCATACAACCGAACAAGCTTTCGGTCAAAGACCAGCGAAAGTTTGATTACATCTTTTTGGAGGGGATTAAGCTAAAGAACTCGAGCAACTACGATGCGGCTTTCGATGCGTTCAACTACTGTTTATCGATCGACTCTGCTTCGGCTCCTTTGTTATATGAATTGTCTACTTTTTATTTGCAACTAGGACGTCCTGAGGTTGCGATCGACTATCTCAAGAAAGCTGTTACACACGACAGTACAAACTTTACATATGGCTTTGCCCTTGGTGGCTTGTCTCGCCAGATGGGGATGTTTGATGAAGCTGCAACGGAGTTTGAGTTGTTGGCAAAACGTAATCCGCAAAAACCGGAAATCAACTACTACTTAGCCGAAATCTATGCACAGAAAGGAGATGCGGAGAAAGCGGTTAAAGCACTGAACGTAGTAGAGAATGATTTGGGTATGAGTGAGGCTCTTTCGATGCAAAAGTTTCGACTTTATAACAGCATCAATAAGCCCGACTCAGCATTTGCAGAGATCGAAAAGTTGGCCAATAAATATCCGATGGAAGCACGCTATCGCCTGGTGTTAGGAGACTTATACCTTGAGAAAAAAGATACAACGAATGCATTCATCGAGTATACAAAGGCGCATGATATTGATCCGTCGGATCCATACTATATTGTGGCAATGGCAAATTATTACGAGGAAACAAATAATAAGGAGAAAGCCGAAGCACAAATTCGCAGTGCGCTACTCAACGAAAAGCTTGATGCCGAAACTAAAGTAGGCATTCTTTCTCGCTACATCTTGTCGTTGCATCAATCCAAGAAGGAGACAGAGGGTGCCGATGCTTTGTTTAAAACCCTTTTAGAGCAGAACCCTCATGAGCCGGAAATCATCCTGATGTACGGTACTTTCTTGCAATCGCAAGGAAAGCTGGAAGAGGCTAAATATCAATACAAGCTCGTAACCGAGTTGAAGCCGGATGATCAAAAGGCTTGGGTGCAATTGTTGGCCCTTACGCTTAAAAGCGAGAATCCGGATGAGATCATCGGCATTTGTAACGATGCGATTCAGATATTCCCCGAAGCACCGGAGTTTTACTTCTACTTAGGAATTGCTTACTATCAGAAAGAAGACTACCAAAAAGCTCTTGAAACCTATCAAAAGGGAATCAAGGATATGGATCAGAAGAACTATCCGGTTTTGTCTGACTTCTATGGTCAGATCGGTGATATCTATTACCAAATGGGTAATATGGATTCAACCTTTGCAGCCTACGACAATGCCTTGAAGTATAACGAGAATAATGTGGTTGTGCTTAACAACTACAGCTATTTCCTTACATTGGATAATCGTGATCTTGCTCGTGCAGAACGTATGAGCGGGCAATGTATCAAGCTGGAGCCTGATAACAGTACCTATCTGGATACCTATGCTTGGGTGTTTTTCAAATTGAAGAAATACACGTTGGCTAAATTATACATTCAGCAAGCCCTTGAAAAAGGAGGCGAAAGCAGCAGTGAGATCGTTGAGCATTATGGAGACATCTTGTTTATGCTAGGCGATAAAGAAGCTGCGGTGAAGCAATGGGAAAAAGCAAAAGAGTTAGGTAAAGAATCGAAAACGCTCGATGAAAAGATCGCCAAAGGCGAATACATCGAAGAGCCTAAAGAAACGCCTGAAACAAAATAATGAAACGTAGCCTGCATATCTCGATATTTCTGATTTTGGTATTACTTCTTGGTGGTTGCAAAAGCCGCAAAAGAAGTAATAAGGAGACGTATTTGCCCAAAATGGAGAAAGCCGAACTAATTGCCGAAATTCAGCAACGAGAATTGCAATACGAAACATTCTCGGCACGTATACAAGCCGATATTGAATTGGGAAAGACGAAGCTCTCGTCGAAGGTGCAGTTGAAGTTGCAAAAGGATCAATGCATCCAATTCTCCATTCAACCCATGCTGGGCATAGAAGCTGCCCGCATCGAAATTACTCCCGATTCGATACGTATGCTCGACCGCATCAATAAGGTATATGCGAAATCAGGCATCGAATACTTGCGTACGGTGTTTGCCGTGCCTTTCGAATTTGACTTCTACAACTTGCAATCGTTACTAACCAATACACTTTTCTATCCCGGAAAAACTCAGATCACTAAGCGAGAACTCGAGCAGATGCGATTTGTGCAAGACGAAAGAAAAGCATTATTGCGAATGGATGACAACAGCGGAGCTCGCTATCAGTTTTCTGTAGATCGCTCGGGGTATTTAACCTCTGCACGCATCAGTGATGAGCAAGAGAAAAGCTCGTTGTTTTGGCGTTACGACAAGTTTGAGGCTTTGTCGGCAACGACCTTTCCATATCAAATGCAAGCAACAATAACCCAACGCGAAGCACAAAAAGGCGAATTTCGCTTTAACTTTGCAAAGATAGAGATCGACAAAGAGCAATCGATGCAATTTTCGATACCTAAAAGCTACAAAGAGATTTCATTTATTCTTTTAATAAAATCATTATCGGTTCAATGAAGCGCATAGTTTTTCTAATCCTGTGTATTCTGGTTTCTGTAGTCACCTATTCGCAATCGAATAGAAAGATTAGAGAGCTGGAACGTATACGTAAAGCGACCCTTGAAGAAATTGAAAACACGAATCAATTACTAAAAGAGACGAAGAACAGTACACGTTCTATGCTGAGTCGCATCAGCTTAATCACCAATCAGATTGCATCGCGAAAGAAAGTGATCAATGTATTGGGCGAGGAGATTTCGGCTATCGACGAGCAAATAGCCGATATGAACCGAGATATTGCCCGCTTGAACAAAGAGCACGAAGAGAAGAAAGGCAACTATGGCAAATCGATGCGCTCGATGTATCAAAAAAGAACCACGCAAGATAAACTCCTCTTTATTTTATCGGCCGATAACTTCGCGCAATCGTATCGTCGTTTGCGTTATTTAAAAGAATATGCCGACTGGCAAAAACGCCAAGCATTACTGATCATTGAAAGTAGAGAGCAGGTAGCGCGAAAAAAGCAAGAGCTTGAAAAGGTGAAAGATGAAAAGCGCAGCCTCTTGAAGAATCGCGAGGTTGAAAGTCAGAAACTCCAAACAGAAGAAAACAATAAGCGCGAAGAGGTACAAGAGATTAAGAAAAAAGAGAAAGAGCTCAACGAAGAGTTGAAGAAGAAACGACGCGAGG
>X396_Morelets_crocodile__coassemble_92_pt1 | contig 13611 bp, 7 predicted proteins | sample X396_Morelets_crocodile__metabat2_low_PE_001 | metagenome-assembled genome bin X396_Morelets_crocodile | reverse complement strand
CATCAACGGTATGTGATCGAAAGTATTTCATGGGAAAAAACAGAGTCTTTTGATATAGGAGTAGATGCAAATTTTTTCGACAATCGATTACGTTTCACTGGAGATTACTATATCAAAACGACTAAAGATATGTTGCTCTCACTGGAAATACCTGACTATATTGGATTTGACAATCCGGATCAGAATACAGGGAAAATGAATACAAAAGGTTTTGAGGTGCAACTCGACTGGAATGATCAGATCGGAGATATACGATATGCCATTTCGGGAAATGTTTCTGATTTTAAATCAAAGATGGGAGACTTGGGTGGTACAGAGTTTCTTGGGGATCAGGTAAAAAAGAAAGGTAGTGAGTTTAATGAGTGGTATGGCTATTTGACGGATGGTTTATTTCAAACAGCAGAGGAGGTTGCTCAGTCTCCGGTATTAAATAAGAACGTCAAGCCTGGTGATTTAAAATATAGAGATATTTCTGGGCCCGATGGGGTGCCCGATGGGAAAATATCTCCAGATTATGACCGAGTATTACTTGGCGGTTCTATGCCTAGATTTACATATGGAGGACGATTGTCTGTTGGATATAAAGGGCTTGATTTATCAATGACATTTCAGGGTGTTGGAAAACAGAACGCTCGAATTTCAACAATGATGATGCAGCCATTAAGAGAGAATTGGGGAAATATTCCGGCATTGATAGATGGAAACTATTGGAGTCAATACAATACTGATGAGCAAAATCAGAATGCCATGTATCCTCGCTTAAGTTATGCGCAAGCAGCATCTAACTATGCAATGTCTGATTATTGGCTGTTTAATGGACGTTATTTTAGACTTAAAAATATAACTTTGTCTTATATAATTCCCAAATCAATAACAGAGAAGGCGATGATAGACCAGCTTCGCGTTTATGTTTCGGCAAATGATTTATTTTCAATAGACAAATACCCTCAAGGTTGGGACCCTGAAATGGGATCTTCAGCTTATCCGATTACACGATCGTTTATGTTTGGCTTTTCGGTTAACTTTTAAATATAGATATCATGAAACAAATTTATATATGTATGCTCACTTGTATTCTAGGTTTATATAGTTCTTGTGTCGACTTAGATTTAGCTCCTTTATCTGAAGGTTCGAGTGAAAATTGGTATTCAAATGAGACAGAGCTTGATATGTGTATTAAGGATTTGTATAAAGATGCATTTTGGATTGCAGATGCAAACGATTGGACAGATGACTGGATATATCGAGAAACATTAAATCCAATAACCTCAGCCACGATTAATGGAGAATGGGGTAATGTAACAACGCTATGGGCTAATATGTACAAAGCAATTGCTCGTGCTAATACAATATTACTGAATTTACCAAAAGCAGAAGCAAATGGTGTTTCGAAGCAGAAGATTGATCAATTTACCGGTGAAGTTTATTTCTCTCGAGCGCATAGTTATGCTGATTTGGTAACACACTTCGGAGATGTTGTCTTTTTAAGAGATTTGATTGATATAGAAGAAGCATTTAAGATGGGCAGAACTGATAAGCGAGAGGTGATTAAAGCTGTCTATGAAGATTATGATAAAGCCATTGATTTATTGCCAATTAAGCATACAACGAGTGCGGCATCTCGAGCAACGAAAGGTGCTGCATTAGCTTTAAAGGCACGTTTTGCTCTTTATAATGCAGATTGGAGTATAGCCGCAGAAGCTGCAAAAGCATGCTTGGAGCTTAATAATTATCAATTACATCCAGATTATGGAAATCTATTTCTTCCAGCTACAAAAAATTCAAAAGAATCTATATTTGTTTTGCCAAGATCGATACCGCAGAATAGTTATTTAGGATCTGAGTACGTATTAAATACAATCACTAGATGTGTAGGAGGTTGGGCTGCGATGGATCCTTCTTGGGATTTACTTGCTGCTTATACATGTACCGACGGGATGCCTATCGATGAATCTCCTTTATTTGACCCCCATAATCCATTTAAAAACAGAGATCCTCGATGTACTGAAACAATTGTGGAATTTGGGATTGAGCACCTTGGGGTTATTTATGATCCTCATCCAGAAGTGCTCGAAGTGATGAATTTTACAACCGGTAAAAAACAAAAGAATAATGATAATCGAGTTAATGCTCAATTTGCATCATTTAATGGTCTGGTTTGGAAAAAAGGTGTAGATAAGTCATGGCTTGAAAATGGTTTTAAAGCAGATCCGGATAAAATTATTATTCGATTAGCAGATGTGATGCTTATATATGCAGAGGCTATGATTGAGCAAAATCAAATAAACTCATTCGTAGTTGAGATGATAAATAAAGTTCGGGCTCGAGCGTATAAAGTGGATTATACAGATGTAAGTTCATATCCTGCTATTCAAATAGGATCGCAAGATGAACTTCGTAGGATTGTTCGTTTGGAAAGAAGAATGGAGTTTGCAAATGAAGGCCTTAGGTATATGGATCTGATACGGTGGAAATTGGCAGAAAAGGCATTGAATCGCAAAAACTATGGAATGCTAGATCCGAATGCGTTGATAGAGAAGGTTGTAAAACCAGGCCTGTGGTTCTTTCCGCAAACGCCCGATATTGATGAAGATGGCATAGCAGACTTTTCAGAAATGGAGAAGAAAGGGCTGGTTAAAGTTTTATCACAGCGAGTTTTTGATGTCGATAAACAATATTTATGGCCTATACCATCAAAAGAGATTCTTATCAATTCTAATTTAACACAAAATGAAGGTTACTAATCAATATAATCATACCATGAAAAGAAATTTAATTTCTTGTTTTTATATAGGTAGCTTAGTTATGCTATCTGTGGGTTGTAATCATGTGAAACAAATACATCAATCCAATGAGCCTTTTTCTATATCAGGGATATATCCGCACTTGGCTGTTTATAATAATGAAGGAGAATGTGGCATCGGAGCTGTAGTTCCGTGGCAAAATTCATTGTGGGTGATCACTTACGGACCTCATCTTCCTTTTGGCTCAAGCGACAAATTGTATGAGGTTAGCGAGGATTTGACATTAAATCCTTTCTCTGGAAGTATTGGTGGAACACCCGCTAATCGAATGATACATGCTGAGAGTAATCAGCTTTTTATAGGACCTTATGCAATTGATTCGAGTAAAAATGTGAGAGTGATTCCTTATGAAAAAATGCCTGGAAGACATACAGGTTTGGCTCGCCACCTTACCAATCCGAAGGAAAAGATATACTTAGGTACTATGGAGGAGGGGTTTTATGAGATAGATGTGAACACGCTTGACGTAAAGGAATTATATACAGATGGTAATGTGCTGAGAAAGCAAGGAAAGTCTAAATCTGTTGAATTTAGTACTCTTCTACCTGGTTACCACGGAAAAGGTTTGTACTCTGGTCAAGGTGTGTTGGTGTACTCTAATAATGGCGAAGAAGGGCAGCGTGCGTTGGTTGACTTTCGCACAGAGTCTGGTTCTTTGTCAGAATGGGATGGTAAAGACTGGACAGTGATTCGCCGAAATCAGTTTGTTGAAGTAACAGGTCCCGGAGGTATCAATGGAAATCCTTCAGATTCAGATCCTATTTGGGCAACAGGATGGGATAGCAAATCGGTATTACTTGGCGTGAGAGATAATGACAAATGGAGTTTCTACAGACTACCCAAAGTAAGTAATTCATATGATGGCGCTCATGGGTGGAATACCGAATGGCCTCGTATTCGAAATGTGGGAACAGCAGAAAAGCCAGATTATTTAATGACGATGCATGGTTTGTTTTGGAAATTTCCAGAAACATTCTCGTCTCAAAATTCAGCAGGAATTCGTCCTCGTTCGGCATATTTGAAAGTAATAGGAGACTTTACACGTTGGAACAATCAATTGGTATTTGGTTGTGACGATTCTGCACAGAAAGAGTTTTTGAATAAACGATCGGTTAAATTCAATCTCGATGGTGCAGGTCAATCACATTCAAACTTATGGTTTACATCAACAACCAAGCCTGATGAACTAGGTGTGAATACAGCTGTCGGATCAGTATGGTATAATGATACATTGCAAGCTAATACAACATCTGATCCTTTTCTGTTCAGTGGTTGGGAGTATAAAAGTGTTTGGCTTAAAAATGATGGCAATCAATCTACTAAGTTTTCTTTCATGGTAGATGAAGGTGGGGATAATAGTTGGCAAGAGGCTGGGAGCTATGATCTTAAACCCAATGAGTCTATACATGTTGATTTGAATCAAATGTCTTCAGGAGAATGGATAAAGGTTAAGACCAGTGATCCAACGATTGCGACAGTTACTTTTACATATGTAGATAAGAACGAGCGATCAGTAAATCAATCACCTCAACAGTTTGAAGGAATAGCTTCTATAACAAATAATGAAAAGTCAATCAAAGGTCTTTTATATGCTCTTGGTGATGATAAACGGAAACTGGGAGTCTTGTCAGGAGATGATTATTACGAGCTAGATGAGAAAATGGAGTTAACTCGAGTTGAAGACGAAGTAAGCTCTCGCAAAATAAAGGATCATTTTCAGATTGATCATAAGGGTGTAACGATTGATGAAGGAGCAATAGTTGTAGTCGATGATAAAAATAATCGATGGAAGCTACCTTTGGGAGATGAGTCGTTCAATGATCGATTACAAACCAAAGAAGCTCGCTTGTGTAGAGAGGTTGCAACAGAGCGAGATTTATTCCATTGTGGTGGTACATTCTATGAATTACCAGCGGAAAACGCAGGAGGATTTTCAAAGATGAGACCTATTTCGTCACACAAGAAAGATATTTACGATTTTGCATCTTATCGTGGAATGCTTTTATTAACGGGGATTGATCCGAATTATGCTGGGAATAATAAGCATATTATTTATTCAGAAGATAAGAATGTCGCTGTATGGGCTGGAGCAATAGATGATCTATGGGAAATGGGCCGTCCTACAGGAAAGGGGGGGCCATGGGTTAATATCGATGTGCAACCTCAAACACCTTCAGATCCTTACTTGATTGCACGATATGCAGATAAATCTCTCCAACTCTCACACAAATCTTCATCTGATGTGTCATTGGTTTTAGAAGTAGATCCTACCGGTGATGGAAAATGGTTAGAATATAAACGATTTACAGTAAAACCGCATGAGGTTTTGCATTTCGATTTTGAAGAGGGTTTTGAGGCAAGGTGGATACGATTTATTGCCGATAAAGCTGCAAATGTAAAAACTTGGTTAGAATATAAATAAGGGATTGTATGAAAATAGGATTATCACTTTTGTTTAGTCTCATAACCTCCTCTATGTTGTTTGCTCAACAGTTATTTATAGAAACAGAGTCGTTTGATAATAAAGGAGGTTGGGTTGTTGATCAGCAATTTATGGATCAAATGGGCTCGCCGTATTTGATGGCTCATGGTTTAGGCAAACCGGTAAGTGATGCTTCTACCCAAATAACATTACCTGAAATTGGTATGTATAACATATATATTAGAACTTATAATTGGACATCTCCTTGGTATCGAGGAGATGGTCCCGGAAAGTTCCAACTTTTAGTTAACAATAAGGTTGTAGGTGATAATTTGGGAATACAGGAAACATCATGGCAGTGGGTTAAGGCTGGCGTTTATAATGCAAAAGAAACTACCGTAGTATTGTCTCTTAAAGACTTAACTGGATTCAATGGTCGTTGTGATGCAATTTGTTTCTCGAAGGATGAGTTGTGTGTTGAAGGAGCAAGAAGTTCTGAGCTGGATCAACTTCGAGTGAAAATGTCGAACTCAGATATCATAAAATGTGACTCATATGATTTTGTTGTAGTCGGTGGTGGTATTGCAGGGATGAGTGCCGCTTTAGCAGCTGCTCGATTAGGATCAAAAGTTGCATTGATACATAATAGACCAGTTCTTGGCGGAAACAATAGTTCGGAGGTTCGCGTGCATCTCGGCGGTAGAATAGAAGCAAAACCATACATCGCTTTGGGTAATCTGCAAAAAGAATTTGGGCCGGAGAAAGGAGGTAATGCTCAGCCTGCATCTTTTTATGAAGATCAAAAAAAGATGGATGTCATTAAATCAGAGAAGAATATTGATCTATATGTAAATATGCATGCATATAAGGTCACTTGTCGTAATAATAAAATAGAAGAAGTAAATGCAGTTGATATAGAAAATGGGACTAAATATAGTTTTAAAGCACCAGTCTTTGCCGATTGTACAGGAGATGGAACAATTGGATATCTTGCAGGAGCTTCTTATATGATGGGACGAGAGTCTAAAGAGATGTTTAAAGAGCCAACAGCTCCACTAGTAGGGGATACCTTGGTTATGGGTTCTTCTGTTCAGTGTTATTCGGAAAAATCTGGAGAAGATGAGATGTTTCCTCAATTTTCATATGGAGTATCATTTAATCCTAAAAATGCAGAACCTGTTACAATGGGAGAGTGGACTTGGGAAACTGGTATGCATTTGAATCAGATAACACAGGCTGAAATTATTCGTGACTATGGATTACTTGTTGTTTTTTCGAATTGGTCTGTACTAAAGAACGATCCTATATTCAAAGACAAATATAACAGTCGTAAACTTGCTTGGGTTGCTTATATTGCAGGAAAGAGAGAGTCGCGCAGACTGATTGGTGATCATATACTTACTGAAAACGATATTCGAGATTATGTTGAATATCCTGACGGTACAGGTTCTACAACATGGAGTATTGATTTACATTATCCAGATTCGGTAAATAAGTCGAAGTTTCCAGAGAATCCATTCAAATCAGTCGCAAAACATATTACAATTTACCCGTATCCTGTTCCGTATCGTTGCTTGTATTCAAAGGATATTGAAAATTTATTTATGGCAGGACGAAATATAAGTGTTTCACATGTAGCTTTAGGGACAGTACGTGTAATGCGAACAACAGGGATACTTGGTGAAGTTGTCGGGATGGCAGCTTCTTTATGTGCTAAATATAAGGCAGTTCCAAGGCAAATATATACAAGTTATTTAGATGAGTTAAAGGGTTTGATGCATGTAGGAGTTGGTCAAAATGATTTACCCAATAATCAACAGTACAATGAAGGTGCAACATTGCTTGTGCTTCCACGGCCTTACACTAAATAATATTACTTATAAATACAAAAAACGAGACTATATGGTTAGTCTCGTTTTTGTATTTATAAGCAAACAATATTCAGATCAACTGTTGTATGCAGTAAGCATCCATACAAGTTTCTCTTGTTCTTTGAGATAGTCGCTCATTAGCGCAACGGTTACTTCATCTCCGGCTTCTGAGGCTTCGGCCAGCAGCTTGCGTTCGGCTACGATAAAGTAGCTTAGCGATTCAAGAATGTTTGCCAATGCTTCATCACCGTTTTCGATGTGATCTACTTCTTTGATATTCGAAGTCTTGAGGTAGTCACTGTATTTGTTTGAAGGTTTGCCGCCTAGAGTGAGAATGCGTTCTGCAACTTCGTCAACTTTCTCGGCGGTGTTGTTATACATCTCCTCAAACTGTTTGTGCAAGACGAAGAAGTCACGACCTTTGATGTTCCAGTGGAAACCTCTGAGGTTCGAATAATATATTTGATAATCAGCCAACAGCTGTTGTAAAGAAGCCAATACACTTTGTAGTTTTGATTCTTCCAATTTGATGTAATTTAAAGTTTTCATACCTGTTTTTGTTTTAAGGTTTGTACTCATTTGTTTTTTGTACTGCGAAGGTATGTTGAAAAAGCATACATGTCAAATTGAACTTTTCAATGCTACGATTGGGTAAAGCTATATGTGTTGATAACTAATTCTTTACGCATCTAGTCGATACGGCTACGTCATTACTATTAACATAGTTGTCTGCTACGTCATTTCCGCCTACGATACCAAACCACGCCCCCCAGAAATTAGCGCCGTTACAAAGTGTACTTGTTGTAAGAGCTCCTAGATTGCCGGCTCCTTCTATTTGATTAGGTGAGGAGGTGGCAAAGTTTCTGTTGAAGTAGATTCCAGCTTTTGGTATAAACAACGAGGCATGGTTGTAGGGATTAAAGAGCAGCACTCCCGCAAACGCAATGCTGTAGTACGCGTCACTGTTTCCGTCGATATTGGCCCATACGGCGCTGTTATCTTTGTTCTGTAGTCCTACGGTTGGTTTTTTTATTTCATGTCGGTCAAAATAACCGTCAGCATAATATCCGTATCGAAAGTTAGACTTGTTATTGGTCTGTGTAGCCCCGTAGTTGCGAGGATATAACCATAACGATTGCCTTATTTCAGAGATCTCGGCTGTCGGTGTTGTAGCTTCGCCGGTATTGTTGTAGCTTCCTGTACGAAAGATATCGTCGGATCCGTCGCGGGGGCGTCGGTATCCCGGAGGACACGACTCGAGCAAGTCGGGGTGATATGGAGCCGATCCCCATGCAGGATAGCTTCCCGCATTTCCTATCGAGGATGCAGGGTGATAGGCATCAAGTGTCGATTGCAGGAAGTAATATCCGCCTTGCGATGGATATTTTACAAAACCATAACTTCTGGCTGTTTTGCGTACACGTCCTGTAGCCATGCCCGGATCAGTGAGGTTGAACGGTGAAAACTGTGCTGCAAGTGGGCGATTACCGCTTACCCAACCATCGTAAATGAGTGATCCGCTTGGAGAATACTCCTTGTGTACGGGGTCTTCGGGACGCATCAGATAGTCTTCCGCTTCGCCTTGGCGTACATAAATAAAATGCGTGCCCGAGGCATGACTCAAAGCGATCAGGCCATAGCGAGGCGGAGCTGTGGCACCGCCGGGTAATTTACTTGTTAGGCTTACCCGAAAGTATACAGAACCCATATCGGAATCGCTTACGGAGGTTGCCGTGCCATGAATTGAGGTACTCCAGTCTTCCGGATTCTTGATGTACTGATTGCAATTGGTTTCGATCGCATCTTTTGTTGTCCAAGCCGGTTGATCGCCTCTTCCATATGGATGATTGCATATGCCCGGATCATCAGACGGCTTGCTGCTAAGTCGAATAAAGTTGCCATGCACAACAGTTGCCGTCCATTGGTAGTTGGGGCCGATATACTTCGGATTGGCAGCGATGCGAATAATGCGTTCGCCTGTTTCATCGGCACGATGAAATGTTCCTACATATGTAAACGGCTCTATCGGAACCGGGTTGTTATAAATGTCGAACTTCTCTTGCGTCACAATCACTTTAGCCCGTCCTTTGTCGTCGCCATACGCCACAAAAAGTTCGGCTTGTCGGTTTTGCACTTGATCTTCGAATCCAATATTGGAATCGAAATGCATGTATACATCACCGTTTTCACTTATTACGCTTTGATTGTTTTGAGCATTATAGTTGTCGAAAGAGTCGGAAAGCTTTAACCACGCAGTGTTTGCGGAGGTGTTTCCCACAACGGCCTTCGACAATACAATAGGTGTGCTAAAGGCCGATACATTTTTGTCATTCTTTTCGATTGTCAAGGTTTGAGCCAAGTTGCCAAAGCGAAACGTAATTTTACCACTTTTAAAAGTGTTATTCAACGAAATATAAAGATCTCGTTTGATGATCGTATCGGTGCCGGCGGTAGCAGGCAAGGTTGTTGTCCCTCTAGACAGACTTACTCCGGAGGGAAGCACGATCGTACCATTGCTCCAATAACTATTGGTGGAATAAGTAAGCGTGGTTGCGAGAATGTCGTTTACCGCTCCATCTTTGTAAACAATGAGTTTTGAGTTTGAGAGCCCCATGTACTCTTTTCCATTGGTTACGATTTCGTGCGAATCAGGATCTTGGATGTAGATCTCATAATCAATGTCATTGCTGATGGCTTCACCGGCAAGCGCTTCTATCGCAGTGCGATAACCGGGTGATTGAATCTTTAAGATCCGTACCTGGTAATGGTGATTGCGTTTGAGGTCGAGCTGTTTCTTTTCTACATTATCAACAAGATTAACGCGATGAAATCCCGTTATGCCGCGATAGGTTACTTTGATGATCAAAGCTGTATTGTCACATGTGGCAGCCATCGATTCGTAGCAATACAGCGGTGTGATATCGTTACCACTACGCGAAGCGATGGTGTGTTCTAGATCTGCTCCCGAGTCATTACCGCCGCCATAGTGATGACGAGCAATAGGTGTAGACGATAGGTCAGAAACCATCCCCGGGAAGATGTATCCGCTTTCGGGTGCAAAGAGCAGATTGGCGCCTTCGATCGAGAATGACGGATCATTTGTTTGATTGTGTACCGTTACTTTGGCCGTATTACGCGTTAGCTCGATTGCATCATCGACGGTACCGATGCGTACATTAGAGCCTATACTACTAATCGATACCGGTTGTTCCGAGATCATTGGGTGCAATTGTGGCTGTTGGTAGATAATACCGGCAAATTGAGGCAGAGGATGCTTCTTTAGGCCATGCCTTACTTGTCCCAGTGTTGTAACATTAGGAGCCCAACCTCCCGAATGAATCCATTCGGATAAGATGATCGAAGCATTGGCAATGATATAGATGTATCTTTGCTCAGAAGTCTCTTGCAGCTTGGATGCAAAATAAAACGTTCCGTTCTCACTCTGGTCAATATAGGTAGAGTTGCTCCAGTCGGTAAGCTTCGCATTGTCTGAGTCTCCGTCAAAAACAAGCAAGTAGATAGACGAAGGGTCTACATACGCATCGTCGTGCGCACTTCGGGTTTGTACGATTGTTGCCGATTTGAGTTTGAGGTGCAGACTTACATTTGTATGTTGGCTTTCTATTTTGTTTCGTTCGATCTCGTCGCTACAACTTGAGAGTAGAAAGAGTAGAAGGAAAGTGAAACAGAGCCAAATATATTTCATAGATTGTATAACTGATGGCATAATGAGAAGTGTTTAGATTCATTATTTGCGGATGCAGCGAACAAAGAAATAATTGTTCTTGTCTTTTGGCATTGAAGATCCATTACCAAAGTTGAGAGCGTAAGCTTGTTGAGGATTGTCAATTTCTTCACTTGCACTCCAGTAGTATGCGCTAGTAGCATCGTCAAAATCATCGCCTCCTTGACTCAAGATTTCGTCTTGCTCGAGTTGTAGCAACTTAAGCTCATCAAGATTAGGAGTTCTCCAGGTTCCTTGCGGTGCTCCTTGTTCGGCATAGTTATTACATCCGATATCATAGATTGCCTGTGTTGCTCCCAACCAAAGTTCGGCTTCGTAGGCAGAAGCAATACCCAATGCTTGCCACCAATGAATCTTCCCAACACCTTCGGTTGTATTACCTAAGCGAGGAGTTCCATCCAGATTTGCGTCGTGATGTGCTACAACGACCGATAGATCTTCACTCTTTACAGTAATAGGAGCATTTATCTCAAGAGTGATGGTTCGAGTGAGCTTTCCGGCATGCAGATAAAAACTGAACGTGTTGGTTCCGCCTTTAAGTGTAATATCGGGATTCAATACTAAATCAAAGTATCCATTGTTTGCAACAAATCCGGGGAAAGCATTCAAACCATGATCGGGATCGAATACAACGAAGTTTGATCGGTTTGTACCTGTTATATTTTCAAAGAAATCAGTTACGATGATATCTTGTTTTTCTCCGTCTTGCATCGTTCCTTTTTCATCCAGATAGATCAGCGGCTGGTTGCTCCAGAAGTAAACTCGCTTGATCTGTGATGGCAGCATTTCTAATTTGATTTGTGAGACATTCAAATATGGTGCACTCTTATCTATGTCAACCTTTTCTGCATCTACCCATGGCGCAACTTTTGCCACCATGGATATTCCATCAATTTCACCGGTCGACTTTATTTCACCGATGATTTGATAATGCGTGTTTCGAGTGACATTCAAATCTGTTTGGGTGAGCATCTCAAGAGTGCCACCTCCTGTGAGTTTTGCAATACCATCTCCCAATGGTATTGTGTACCTGATATCAACTTCCTGTCCCGATTCGGAAATGTATACGCCATGTACAACAATTGCCGTATGATTCTTTTGCATGTAATTGCTTTGAGAAAGAATATGTTCCGAGATGTAAAAGTCGATCGTTTTTGTTGTAAATCCCTTTGCAGGATCCAATATTTCATATTCAATTTTTCGCGATGCAGATGTGTTGAAATCATCTGCTTGAAGAAACTCCTTATTCTCGATTAGAAAAGGAGAAATAGGCATATTGACTATATAGGTGTTACGAAGGTCTATTGTTCCGTTTTTTAAGTTTGCTTGTGTTTGTGTATCGGTATAGTCACAGTGTAATTGTAACGATACCTTTGACACGGTTCGCTTGAGATCGATATCTACTTGCGGACTATTTTGTTGCATGTCAGTTCTGGGGATGGTGTGAGATCCAAACATAACAAAGGGAGCTTTTATCTCATCGCTAAGGTATGTCAGATACATTTCATCAAATCGAGTCTTGGATAAATGTAAGTCCGATACATTGTTCACGATATCGTTACTTTCGTTTGCCAAGATATATATTGTCAGTTGGTCTTTGGGAACACTCACTGTCGTGGTGTATGTGTGTTGTAACTCTGAGGGGTTTAGTTCGTCTTTACTTTTGGCGATATTTAAATATTGTGTACCATCGGATCTAAAAGCAATAATGCGGATTTGCTCAAGTTGGTTTTCACCTGTTTGCTCAATTCCTTTGGCATTAATTCCTATGCGAATGGTATCATTTGATGGTACGGGTAGTCCGTTCTCGGAGTGTATCCCAGAGTAGCACCCTGTGAATATCAGAGCCGATAGAACAGCTATTGTATAAAACATCTGTTTCATATGCTATATTTCCGGTTTTGTTGGTTTGATATTCCATCCGTTTACAAGTAAGTTGACTGACAAGTCGGTATTTATTTGAACCTTAAATTCGAATAAGTCTTCTTTGTCGAGATCACTTTGATTGTTGATGAGGTAATTGCCTTTTTCGTCCTGAGCTTTCAGGATAGACTCTACAACGTTAATGGTTGTAATTGGCAGTTGAGTTTGTTTGTTGTTGATGCAGAGTGTTACCGGATTGGCCGTATGGTGCTCTAAGTCGAGACGTAATATCTTTATCTCCGTTTCGATGGCGGTATCACTTACTACGGTAAATGGCGTTTCATATCTGATTACTCTGGCATACGCATCAATTGTATTATTGAAGAGATAACGACCATTTTTTGCGGCTGCATATACTTCGATGATGTCACTGTTTCGAGTCTTGGAAGGAACATTTAAGTGTTGAAGTCCTTCGATGATAACCCGTAGTTTGTTGGTGTTTTTGATTAACGGAATTTCTTGTACAGATAAATAGCCCGGTTTTACGACTACGTTGTCTTTGTAGGCTCCATAGTATAGGTCGTCTAGCGAATCCATAGGCAAAATAACATCCTCTTCGTACATTTCGGCAAGTTGGTGATTTACAATGATGCGAAAGTCTTGCAGAGTTGTTTGTCCTACGATAGCTTTGTAGCTAAAGTCGTGACTAGCCGGATCGTTCATCTGCGAATCGAAAAATGATTCGTGAAAGTCGGGGTTTCCTCCTGCCCATGACACGACAGAGTAATTACCCGGTGTAAGGTCGATTTGTTTAAACCAACCGTTGGTCAAGGCCGATCCTTTGCCACTATCAATGTGATGAAGGATGTTTTGCTCGTTGAAGATATACATTTTGATATACTGTAC
>X396_Morelets_crocodile__coassemble_88_pt1 | contig 14111 bp, 12 predicted proteins | sample X396_Morelets_crocodile__metabat2_low_PE_001 | metagenome-assembled genome bin X396_Morelets_crocodile | reverse complement strand
CCTTCTTCTGAAAAGGAAACTGCTCGCATCATGTTGAACCAATTGGCGGCAGATGTAGAAGGCGAACTTAAAGCAGTAGATCCGAATGTACGTCTTACAATGGAATCGGTTGAGCGTCCTGCTCATTGCATCGATCGCAAAACAGCTTACAACTTGATCAACTCATTGTATGCTTGTCCGCACGGTGTTATCGCGATGAGCCACGCAATCCCTGGTTTGGTAGAGACTTCTACAAACTTGGCTTCTGTAAAAATGAAAGCAGACAACACAATCGTTGTGGGCACAAGTCAGCGCAGCTCTACGGAGTCAAGCAAAGACGACGTTGCAAACATGGTGGCTGCTACATTCCAACTTGCAGGTGCTGAAACAAAACATGGCGACGGATACCCGGGCTGGAAACCAAATACAGATTCATTGATCTTGAAAGTAGCTCAAGAGTCTTACAAAGATTTGTATCACAAAGATGCTCAGATCAAAGCAATCCACGCAGGTCTTGAGTGTGGTCTTTTCCTTCAAAAGTATCCACATTTGGATATGGTTTCAATTGGGCCTACTATGAGAGACGTTCACTCTCCGAACGAAAGACTAGAAATCGAATCTGTAAAACTATGGTGGGATTTCATGGTTGAATTGTTGAAAAACATTCCTGCAAAACAAGAATAGTTTCTAATAAAATAAGCATGTTGCGGTTCATACAGTTTCGTTGATCCATGTGGATGAATAGATCTTTAATTCAACTCCGTGACATTGCTTAGAAATAACGAGAGGATATCACTGCTATAGTGGTATCCTCTTGTCGTTTATTGATTCTTTTGTTTATGGATGACGTGAGGTTTGGCTTTTCTCTATTTCATCATTTCTTCTATTATTTCGAGACGTTTTTCAAAGCTCAAGGGAGTGTGAATCTCGTGCAACATCCAAATGTAACCAAAAGGATCAGTAAATAATGTGTTCGATAAGCAAAGCATCGGGACTTCGGTTACGGGTTGTATGATTGTACATCCCGAAGATGTTGCGCGACTAAACGTTTGTTGTATATCCGAGACGTTGACGTTGATCCATGAAGACATCGGAGTTCCGGCCTTTGGTGCAAACATCATGTAGTCGGGGTTCTCATCAAGTAAATGAAACTTGGTGTCGAAGATAGAAAAGAGAACCTCATTACTGCCTTTTTTTAAGTGAGTTTTCTGGATGTTCTCTACTTCAAAAATAGTCTCGTATACTTTGATCGCTTCGAGACAATCGGGAACAATCATGTTGATTTCAACTCCTGTTATCATGGTACTTCGTTTAAATGGTTTGTTTTTTATTTGGCACAAAGATCGTACTATTGCGAGGTTAGTCCAATCAATTATGCGATCTTTTCTTATCGTAAGAAGAAGAAAAAAATAATACCTGCATGGTTTCTTTGAGTAAATGGGCCGGTTCGAAATAAGATATCATTTATATTTGCAGCCAACCATATACAGTTATACCTTAAATTGATACGCTTTGATGATGAAATACATACGGTCTCTGAAAATAGGTATCCTATTCTATTGTTTCTTTATAGCCGGAGTGCCTTCGATGTTTGCTCAAGAAAGCAAATCACTTCCTTTTGATGTCATGTTTTACAATGTGGAGAACCTTTTTGATTGTCGCGATGATTCGCTGCATGCCGACGAAGAGTTTACCCCGCGAGGTTTGCGCGGATGGAAATACGATCGGTATAAAACCAAACTCAATCAGATCGCAAAAGTAATTGCTGCCGCCGGAGAATGGGATACGCCCGCGTTGATCGGATTGTGCGAAGTTGAGAACAACGCAGTTCTTACCGACTTGCTTCGGAATACACCCTTGCGAAGCGAATTGTACCAGTCCATTACGGCCGAGGGGAATGACATGCGTGGAATCAACTGCGCGCTTATTTATCGGCGAGATCTATTTAAGTACATCAATCATCAGGAATATGTAGTGCGGTTTTCGGTGAAAATGAAGCGGACCACGCGTAACCTGTTGCACGTGTCCGGGGAGTTACTGTCGGGCGATACTTTGGATGTATTTGTGGCTCACTTTCCTTCCCGATCGGCCGGACAAAAGCAGACAGAAGTGCTTCGGTGCGATGTGGCATCTTTGTTGCGAAGTAAAGTAGATTCGATTTGCACCATACGAACCAATCCGCAGTGTATAATAATGGGAGACTTCAATGATACCCCTTCCGATAAGTCCATGATCAGCATCCTTCAAGCTCAAATGCCGGAACCTCCTTTCTCGCCGCAAGTATTGTACAATTTGTTTGCCGTGCAGAATCCCCATCAACACAACGAGGGGACGCATAAGTTTCAGGGAGAATGGGCGCAACTCGATCAAATGATTGTAACGGGAAACCTGCTTAGTGGTGATAATCCTTTGCGGGCAAAGAACCCCAAAGGAGCGATGCTTTCATTTCCGTTTTTACTTACGCGCGATGACACGCATGGTGGGAAAAGACCCTTTCGCACGTATCACGGATACAAATATGAAGGCGGCTTTAGCGATCACTTGCCAATAATTGCTCGTTTTTCGATATATTTGTAAGAAACGTAATAGAAGAGAACACTATATGAATTTAAAATATGCTGTTTTTGTACTTGCAATGGCCGCCGGCGTTGCTAAAGGACAAAAGCAAGACTACCAAATGCCGTTGAACATCCCGGCATTGCTAAGTGGTAATTATGGCGAGTTGAGAGCAAATCATTTTCATTCGGGTATCGACTTTAAGACACAAGGGGTAGTGGGCAAACCCGTATTTGCCGTAATGGACGGATACGTGTCGCGCGTATCGGTAAGTCCTTGGGGATACGGCTTGGCCATTTATCTCACACACCCCAACGGTACTACGTCGGTATACGGACACTTGGATCGTTTCAACAAAACCATCTCAACCTATGTATCGGATCATCAGTACAAGAATGAGACATTCTCCGTAGACCTTACCCTGAAACCAAATGAGATCAAGGTGAAAAAGGGCGAAGAGATTGCCCGCGCCGGAAACTCGGGAAGTTCGGGAGGGCCGCACTTGCACTTCGAGATTCGCAATACCAAAACAGAAGAACCATTAGACCCTTTGGCTTACTTGCCCGCGGTGTTTAAAGACTCAACCAAGCCGAAGTTGAAGTCGATCGTTGTTTACGCCAAAGAAGACGAAGGTGTGGTAAACGGACTTGCTACACAAAAGGAATTCCCATACGTAATACCGCAAAAGGGAAAAGGCTCTCCACATATCAAAGGCCCCATTAATGCTTGGGGTGAAATTGCTTTCGGCGTAAAGGCCAACGACTACATGGATGGCGTGTCGAATATATTTGGTGTAAAGAACATTGCGCTGGTAGTAGATAAAGACACCGTATTCAAAAGCAGTATCGACCGTTACCGCTTCGACGAAACGCGCTACCTCAATGCTTGGATCGATTACGACCTTTGGCGCTCCAACCGCTCGTTCGTAACCAAGAGTTATGTAGAGAACGGAAACAAACTTCGCTTCTTGAAGGCAAAGAGACAAGGGTGGGTAACGATAGACGAAGAACGTCCCTACGACGTAACCTATGTATTGTCCGATTACTTTGGTAACACCTCGAAGGTGAAGTTTACCGTGCAGGGAAAGAAACAAGCCATCCCGAAAGAAGAGCGCACATATGATAAAATTTTTAAATACAATGCCGATAATAACTTCGGAAATAAGAAGGTAAAACTAGACATTGACAAAGGCAACTTGTACGACCATGTTTACTTTACTTACAAAGAAAGGCCCGATACGGCAGGTTATGCATCGGTACATGTTTTGAACGATAAACCCATTCCGTTGCACAAGTCGGGCACGGTGCGCATAAAGGTAGAAGACGACAAACTCGAGAACAAACGCGCCTACGGTATTGCTTCGGTCGATAAAGGACGTAAGCGCTGGATAGGAGGAACCTATAAGAACGGTTGGGTAGAGGCTTCGATCCGCGAACTCGGATCATTTACCGTCATCGCCGATACGGCAAAGCCTTCGATATCGGCCGTTGGAAAAGATAAATGGGCTGCAAACAAAAAGATTACCCTCAAGATTGGAGATAATCTCAGTGGCGTGCAAGACTATAAATGCAAGATCGATGGCAAGTTTGTTGTTTTTGCGCTCGACGGAAAAACGGGACTACTTACTTACAAGATCGAGCCTGCACGCGTAGCTCCGGGCAAACATGAGCTTGAGGTATGGCTTGTAGATCAATGTGGCAACGAGCGAACCTACAAGCAAAATTTTGCTTATTAACTTTCATTCAGCGATCTATTATACTTCGGTTTTGTTACTTAATATAAAGATTCGAAACAGAATGTATATTTGTTTGTTGTACGATGATAATTAGTTCTTATCTTTGTTACGCTATATTTTTAAAGCAAAATTCATTAAATATGGAGAATAATACATTACTTACTCAGGTAATAGGTAAAGCGAAATCATGGCTTACAGAAAGCTATGACGCAGAAACCAGAGCTGAGGTTGAACGCCTACTAAACAATGAAGATCCGACAGAACTTATCGAATCATTCTACAAAGACCTTGAATTTGGTACAGGCGGATTGCGCGGTATTATGGGCGTAGGTTCAAATAGAATGAACATTTACACCGTTGGAGCAGCTACTCAAGGATTGTCAAATTACTTGAAACAAGAATTTGCGCACCTTGATCAGATTAAAGTTGTAATTGGTTACGACTGTAGAAACAACAGCCGTCGCTTCGCTGAAATCTCTGCCGATATCTTCACCGCAAATGGTATCAAAGTTTATATTTTTGAAGACTTGCGTCCTACACCGGAAATGTCTTATACAATCCGTACATTAGGATGTCAAAGTGGTATTATCCTTACTGCATCTCACAATCCTAAAGAATACAACGGATACAAAGCATACTGGGACGATGGTGCTCAGGTAATTGCTCCTCACGATAAAAACATCATTGCCGAAGTAAACAAGATCAGATCGGCAAGCGATATTAACTTCCACGGCAAACCAGAACTAGTAGAAGTTCTTGGCGAAGCTGTAGACAACGACTACATCCAAAAGCTTACAACGATTTCTCTTTCACCAGAAGCGATCAAGAAGCATAACGATATGAAAATCGTTTATACTCCGATCCACGGTACAGGTGTGAAATTGATTCCTGCTGCGCTTAAAGCATTCGGCTTCACCAATATCGTGCATGTTCCGGAGCAAGACGTAGTGAGCGGAGACTTCCCTACCGTAGTATCTCCAAACCCTGAAGAGCCGGCAGCACTTAGCATGGCGGTGAAGAAAGCGCAAGAAGTAGGAGCGGAGTTGGTACTTGCCTCAGATCCTGATGCCGACCGTGTTGGCGCAGCGATCTTGAATGATAAAAACGAATTCATCCTTGTGAATGGTAATCAAACAGCGTTGTTGTTTATCTATTACCTAATCACACGTTGGAAAGAGCTAGGCAAACTTACAGGCAACGAGTACATCGTGAAAACGATTGTTACTACAGAGCTTATTCGTACGATTGCTGAGAAAAACAGCGTAGTAATGTACGATTGCTACACCGGCTTCAAATGGATTGCGGCAATCATGCGTGATCTTGAAGGCAAAAAGCAATACATCGGTGGTGGTGAAGAAAGCTACGGATTCCTTTGTGAAGACTTCGTTCGCGATAAAGATGCGGTTTCTGCTTGTGCGATGCTTGCTGAAATTGCAGCTTGGGCAAAAGACAATGGCAAGACATTGTACGAACTTCTTCAAGATATCTACATCGAGTATGGCTTCTCTAAAGAGAAAGGTATCTCTGTAGTGAAGAAAGGAAAATCGGGCGCGGAAGAAATCGAAGCAATGATGAAAAACTTCAGAGAAAACCCAATCAAAGAGATTGCGGGCTCGAAGGTTACATTGATCAAAGACTTTGGCAAACTTACTGCATTCAGCGTACTAGATGGCGAATCATATACACTTGATATGCCAACAACGTCGAATGTGATCCAATATTTCACAGAAGATGAAACTAAAGTTTCGATTCGTCCTTCGGGAACTGAACCGAAGATTAAGTTCTACATCGAAGTAAGAGGCGTTGCCAAATCGAGAGAAGATCTTGCTAAAGCAGACGCTGAGGCGGAAGCAAAGATTGATGCGGTAAGAGCGTCGATGGGTATTTGATAACAAAGTTCAAACCATAAAAAAGCGGATGTAACCCAAGTGTTGCATCCGCTTTTCTCTTTTTAGGCATCTACTTTTCGCATAGATGGCTTTCTTTTATTAAATACGTTCCAGAACTTTCTCGATCAAATCGATCATACTGTTCTTGTAGTTGGTATTCATCTCTTTGTGGTATCTGCCCGCAATTACAGCACATACCGTTAGCGCTTTGTGTCCCATCAACGCAGCTAGAGCAGCCAGAGCCGCGCTTTCCATCTCGTAGTTGGTAATGCGATACTCCTTAAACTTAAAATCCTCGATCTTTTTATTAAATCCAGGGTCGGTCAGTGGTAAGCGAAGCTCACGCCCTTGCGGACCATAGAATCCGTTGCCTGAAATCGTAATGCCCTGCACGATGTCTCCCTTGATGATACGTGACAACAATTCCGGATCATTGTTTACCGCATACGGGCGCATGTTGGGGATCTGCCAATGACTATGCTGCATAAAGGCTTCCTCTAATGCCAGGTTTCGAATCTTTGCATTGTCTTTGTAGAAAAACGGAACACAATCGTAACCGATCGAGAAAGCCGAGGCAACGAAACTACCTACCGGTACGATGGGCTGAAGGCCACCGCAAGTGCCGATACGCACCAACGATAATTGCTCAAACTTCAAATTCACCGTGCGCGTAGTAAAGTTGATATTTTTCAGTGCGTCAAGCTCCGAGAGAACAATATCGATGTTGTCGCCGCCAATACCATGTGATATCACGGTGATACGTTTTCCTTTGTATGTTCCGGTGATCGTATGAAACTCACGATTGGTTACAGAGCACTCGATATCGCTCAAGTAAGCACCGATGATATCAACCCTTGCAGGGTCGCCCACCATAATGATTTTGTCCGATACTTGTTCGGGTTTTAAGTGTAGATGAAATATAGATCCGTCGTCATTAAGGATCAGTTCCGATTCAGGTATAATGCGTTTATAGCTCATAATATAATTAGTGGTTGAAAAAAGCCGCGGCAAAACAAAGGAGTTTGCCGCGGCTCGTGTTATTGTATGCTTATTTATCTTTAGAAGAGATCGTATTGGTTCCGCCAGCAGGCTTCGCAATAGACTCACGCATTGAAGTGTCAGCTTCGATATTCTTCATCTTATAGTAATCCATGATACCTAAGTTGCCACTTCTGAAAGCTTCTGCCATTGCTTTTGGAACCTCAGCTTCCGCTTCGATAACTTTGGCACGAGCCTCTTGCGCTTTAGCTTTCATTTCTTGTTCTAAGGCAATCGCCATGGCACGGCGTTCTTCGGCTTTTGCCTGCGCAATGTTTTTATCTGCTTGCGCTTGGTCCATTTGCAATACGGCACCGATGTTTTTACCTATGTCAATATCCGCGATGTCGATCGAAAGAATCTCAAACGCAGTTCCGGCGTCAAGTCCTTTACGTAACACAAGCTTCGAAATAGAGTCCGGGTTCTCCAACACGGTCTTATGACTTTCCGACGAACCGATAGAAGAGACAATACCTTCGCCTACACGGGCCAAAATGGTTTCTTCACCGGCACCCCCTACAAGTTGCTTGATGCTGGCGCGTACCGTAACACGTGCTTTGGCTACAAGCTGAATACCGTCTTTTGCCACGGCAGCTACCGGAGGCGTGTCGATTACTTTAGGGTTTACACTCATTTGTACGGCATTGAATACATCACGACCGGCAAGGTCGATTGCTGTAGCCATTTGGAAAGACAAATCAATGTTTGCTTTCGAAGCCGAAACAAGTGCATGCACAACCTTTTCGATGTGTCCGCCCGCAAGGTAGTGGGCTTCGAGTTGGTCGCGTGTAAGTCCGTTCAATCCCGCTTTGTGTGCTTCGATAAGAGCACGTACAATGGTTGAAGGCGGTACATTACGTATGCGCATTAAGAACAACTGGACTAGGGAAATGTTTACGCCCGATACCTTGGCAGATATCCACAGCAGGAACGGGACGTAATAAAAGAATACAGCCAAAAGTAAAATGGCTAATCCCAATAGAACGATTGGAAAAATTACAGGTTCCATAAGTAGTAAATATAGTGTTTGTTTTTATTCGTTTGCCGCATCAAAAGGTTCTATCATAGAAACCACTTCGATGTTTGACAGATTCTTGCCCGTAACACGCACGGGAGTCTCTTCGTCGATGTACTCTTCTATTGACTTTGCCTCTACGATGACACCATTTATTTTCACTTTACCCATTGGGTTGAGGCGCGAATACGCAATGCCGGTATCGCCCACTGCGATCTTATCGAGATCCGAGTCGTCGACTTTGCTATTGCTATCGGTTTTGAGCGAAATGCGGTCTAGTGTTTTCGATCTCAACAGCCAGAAGAATGCTGCGGCAAAGACAATTGCTCCGCTTACCAAGGCAATGCCCGAGGCAACTGCGCCAAGCGTGGAGTATACATATACGAAGGCTCCAACCGCAAAGAGTGCTCCAGCTATTCCGGCAATGGTAATGCCCGGCAAGAGAAATATCTCTACCAGTAGCAACGTGATTGCAATGACGATCAATAGTATTGCAAGGATAATTTGTGTAACCATAAGCTGTGTAATTACTTAATGAGGTTATGCGAAATAGGATTCTACCTATAAACGTGATAAAGATATAAAAATATACGAGTCGTTTATATAAATAATCCGAAATCACTCTTTTTGAGTAAAAAAAATGATCACTGCTTGTATCAAATCGTCAGGTGGCGATCTGACGATTCATTCTTCACTATAAACGAATCGTCAGGTGCCGACCTGACGATTCGTTGTTCATTAGGTTTGAATTGTTTGATGCCGATCAAACGATTTGCTCTTCATTAAGTTTGAAATCATTGATTGCATAAAAAATCCCCGATCGGCACGAGCCAATCGGGGAGATGTGCGGAAGTTACCTTCCATTATTCATTGTAAAGACAGGCGGATGCCTCCGTGTTGTCTTTCGGTTGTCGGGATTATTGATTTTTGCGTAGCACCATGATCTCTGCATTGCGCGCTTCTTTTTCGAGCTGATCGGGTGTGTTTTGCATTTCTTCCAACTGCGATTCGAGGCGAAGGATAGCGGGTTGAAGTTGCTTCTTGTCGCTGTTGTTGCCTTCGGTGTACTTCTTGCGCAGTTCGGCAAGGCTACGTTCTACTTCCGCTACCTGCATGCGTGCCGATTGTGCTTTCTCGAATAGCTCGAGTGCTTTAGGGCTCGAGAAGTCGTCGGAGGTAAAATAGACAATGTTGTCGTTGATGATGAATTCGAAGTCTTTCTTTTGTTTGTTGCTGCCGGCCGATTCGTAGGCCAGTTTTACAAGCTCGCTGTAGTCTTCGCCTTCTTTCCACGATTCGGCAATGGAGCTTATCATGGCGCGGTTGCGTAGGTATGCTTCGTCGTCACTTTGTACGGTGCGGCGGCTTTGGTTGGGGATAAACAAATAGATTGCCACCTTTCCTTCGGGTTGGTTACGATCGGTCACGAACCAGCCCAAGCCTTTTGTCTCGTCTACCACATACATGTAGTCGTTTGCAGGCGAGTTGAACGGCATGCCTAGTGGCTCCGGATTCAAATAGCTGTCGTTGTTGATGTTGTAACGGGTTGCAAAGATGTCGTATCCGCCTAGCGAGCCATCGCCGGTAGAGGCGTAATAAACGGTAACACCGTCGCCCATTACATACGGGAAGTTATTGTTGCCGGCAATGTTTACATTGTCCGAAAGTTTGCGTTCGTCGCCAAAGGTGTCGAGTTGCTTGGTTTGGGTAAACAGGGCATAGTTGCCGCTGTCGTCCGGACGGCCGTAGTAGATTTTATCTCCCTTCTGATTCATATATACGGTAGAGAATACCGGTGACGTGCTTTCGAAGAATGTATTGAACGGCTCCAACGATCCGCTCTCTTCGCTTAGCTTGTAGTACGAAAGGAATCGGTTGGTATCGGTCACAACACTGTCGATGATTTGGATATCCTCGGTGTTGTTTACCAGTCGCTGCGCACGCTGCGCCAAGGCTAGCTTATGCTCGTATTCCGATGGGTCGAGTTTCTTTTTCTCAAGCATCTTGATGTAAGTCTCGAATGCTTGCTCTGCCAAGTCGAAACGATACGTGTCGTAATAGATTTGTCCCAAATACTTGAACGCTTCTTGCACTTTCTTATTTGCGGCAATCTTTAAATGTTTTTCGGCCGCGAGCGGATCGCCTGTTTCAAACAAACATACTCCATACCATTGATTGTAGGAGGTATTGCCCGGCGAACGTTGTACCAGTTTTTCCATAGCTGGCATGGCTTCGGCGTATTTTCCTTCGTTATATAGTTTTTTTGCTTGATCCAAACTCTGAGCACTTACAGAGCTTACCCCTGCTGTTAGCAGCAAAGAGACAAAGAGATGGCGCAATAAGAATTTCATAGCGTCTTATTATTTTAGTTGTGATTCAAAGGTAATAATATTTTTATTTCTTATGTGTCGGGGCTCGCAAAATTGAAGTAATTTTGCGGCCGACACAAAAACAATATGGCAAAGTTAAGCGAATTAGAACTTCTTTTCAAAAAAGTAGAAGCCAAGGTGGTAAAGGGCATTTTTGAGTATGGCCTTATCGAAGATGGCGACAGAATTATGATTGGTCTTTCGGGTGGGAAAGATTCATTGGCCCTTATCGATTTCCTGGGACGACGTATGAAGATTCATCGTCCGAAGTTTGAACTGGTGGTTGCGCACATTATTATGACCAACGTACCTTATCATTCGGATCTCGAATACTTGCGTGCGCATACCGAACAGTATGGCATCCCTTTTATAGTGCACGAAACGTCGTTTGATCCAACTACCGATCATCGTAAGTCTCCTTGCTTTCTGTGCTCGTGGAATCGACGCAAGGCAATGTTTGAAGTTGCTAAGGCAAACAACTGTAACAAGATTGCGTTGGGACATCATCAAGACGACATTATCCAGACGCTTTTGATGAACATGACGTATCAAGGGGCATTCAGTACAATGCCGCCTAAGCTAAAGATGGAAAAGTTTGATATGACTATCATCCGCCCTATGTGCTTGGTTGAGGAGAAAGACTTGATTCGCATTGCCGAATGGAGAGGTTACAAGAAACAGATCAAGGCTTGTCCGTACGAAACTTCTTCGTCTCGTCCCGATATGAAAGAGATCGTGGCAAAGCTTGAAGAGCTGAATCCGCATGTGCGAAGAAACATTTGGGGTAGTATGGCCAACATTCAGAGCGATTATCTGCCTCAGAAGCATGAAGAACAATTAATCGATTAATAGATAAAGTATGCAGGTATTTATGACGGTGGCTTTGCTTATCGTGTCAAACATCTTTATGACGTTTGCATGGTATGGTCACTTAAAACTGAAAGAGTTCAGTTGGTTTGGATCGCTTCCTCTCATTGGTGTGATTGCGTTGAGCTGGGGTATTGCGTTGTTTGAATATTGTTTTCAGGTGCCGGCCAATAGGATCGGGTTTCGTGAAAACGGCGGACCGTTTACGTTGATTCAACTAAAGGTGCTGCAGGAGGTGATTACGCTGATCGTGTTTGTGATCTTTAGCACGGTGGCTTTTAAGACCGAAAGTTTTAAATGGAATCACGCACTGGCGTTTTGCTTTTTGGTGGCGGCCGTATACTTGGTTTTTAAGAAATAAGAAGGCAAGTGCTGTGGCTTGATTCGAAAGAGTTGATAGCAGCGTGATTGTCTTTTTAGGAAATAAAGAAAGCGAACTCTTTTCGGGGAGTTCGCTTTTTCTATATCTATATGTGGTGATGCTCCGTTGGTTTTGTCCTTGGGGGCGATTGAGTGCAAGGTTGCTTTTTATCCGCCATAACGGGTACCGATGTAAAGGAAGATCATTCCGATGAGTACCAGTAGCAGGTCGAATGCTTTGCTTTTGAGGTTTTTCTCCTTGAAGAAGATGGCGCCGGCGGCAAAGGTTACCAATACGTTGCTTCGTCGCACCATGGAAATGATCGAGATCATCGAGCCCGGTAGCGACAAGGCATAGAAGTAAACAAAGTCGGCCATTACCAGAAACACGGAGATGAAAATGATGTTCCATCGCCAAGTAAAGGGTGTTGTCTTTTTGCGTGTTGGATACCATAGAACGAGCAATACGAACGTCATCAAGATGCATTGGTAGAAGTTGTACCACGTTTGCACGGTCATGGGATCGAGGCTACGCATGAGGTGCTTATCGTAAAGGCCGCTCATGGATCCGGTTATGGCCGAAAGTATCATAAACAGAATCCATTTGTTCTTTTTGAAGTCGATTCCTTCTCGTTTGCCCGAAAGGGATAGCAGGTAAATGGACGTGATGGCTAGCGTTACGCCAATCCATTGATAGGTGTTGAGCCGCTCGCCAAAGATGAGCAATGCGCCCATTAATGTCATTACCGGTTGTGTTGCCTTGATGGGGCCTGTTATGGTGAGGGGCAAATGCTTGGTGGCAAAGTAGGCAAAGTGCCATGATGAGAGCACGATGATTGCTTTGATGAAGATGAGAAAATGGGTGTGCAGCGATGCTTTGGGCACGAAAAACAGGGTGTCTTCTAGTAGTTCGGGCTTCGCGTAAGATAGAATCACAAACGGAAGAAAGATGATGCTGCTGATGAGTGTATTGAAAAAGAGTACAGGGATTACTGCGTTTTTATTTAACGACATCTTCTTGTTGGTGTCGTAGCAACCAAGCAAAAAGGCCGAAAGAAAGGCTAGTCCTAACCACATAATTGTTGAAGGGTTTCGAGTGTATGTATAAAAAAGAGATTGCCTATGCTATGCGTGGCAATCTCGGAGGGTTGATTATTTGTTTTCGATAAAGATCTCTTGCGGATATTCTACATCGACCAAGTAGAGTGCATGGCCGGGAGCTGAAGTTCCTGCTTTGCCTCGGTCTTTCGACTCAATGATTTTGCAGAAGTCGTCTGCCGTGATCTTGCCGCGTCCTACCATGAGAAGCGTACCTACGATGGCGCGTACCATGTTGCGAAGAAAGCGGTTTGCTTTGATGTTAAACTCCCAAATCTCGCCTTCTTGTACCCATTCGGCACGCATGATGGTGCAGTTGTTTGTCTTTACATCGGTATGTAGCTTCGAAAAGCTGGTAAAGTCTTCGTAGTCGAACAAGCGCTTTGCTGCTTCATTCATTGCCTGGTAATCGAGCGGAGTTCCGTGGCGATAGACAAAGTCGAAATTGAACGGATCTTTTTTCTCCGTGATGTAATATTTGTAGGCACGTGCGGTTGCATCGAAACGGGCATGTGCATCCGGTTTTACAGGTACAATGTCGTAGATGGCAATCTCTTTAGGTAGCATGATGTTGAGCTTGCGGCACAAATTGGTTGTGTCGAGCGGAGCTTCACCTGTGTAGTCGAAGTGTGCGATCATCTTTTGTGCATGTACGCCCGAGTCTGTACGTCCGGCGCCGACAATAGGAGTGGGGGTACGCATGAGTTTGCCTAGTGCGTCTTCGATGCACTCTTGTACCGATGGATCGTGTGGTTGTATTTGCCAACCGCAAAACTTAGAACCGTTGTATGCTAGGTAGATGAAATAGCGTTGCGTCATTTTGTATATATGTCTTCAGATCGTTGTTATGAATAGTAGCCTGTATGGTTGTTGTTGCAACAAGTAGGCTTGTAGGGTGCAAAAATAGTAAGAAACTGCTAAAGTTTGCCTTTCATTACGATTGGAGAAGCCGAATATTATAATTGCTTCACGTTTGAAACAAAAAAAGCGAACAGGTGATTACCTATTCGCTTTCGTTGTTTTAGTCTGTGACCCCGGAGAGATTCGAACTCTCGACCCAATGATTAAGAGTCATTTGCTCTACCAGCTGAGCTACGGAGTCAGAGCAATTGATAACTATTTTTTTGAGGTTACAGTTATCAGCAACCTTTGTGACCCCGGAGAGATTCGAACTCTCGACCCAATGATTAAGAGTCATTTGCTCT
>X396_Morelets_crocodile__coassemble_85_pt1 | contig 14419 bp, 12 predicted proteins | sample X396_Morelets_crocodile__metabat2_low_PE_001 | metagenome-assembled genome bin X396_Morelets_crocodile | reverse complement strand
ACGCAGAATCGTGGTTTTCTAACGGTACTAACTCTTGTGATGAAACGATCTCCGTGAGTGTTATTCGCTCTGCATTACTCGCGAGCAGTTCTCTCAAGTCAATGGATTCTAATTCGACAGGGGCTTTTGCGGTACATCCGCACAATAGGAGTACTCCTAATAAAAGGTGGCTTTTCATAGACTTTCTATTTAAACGATTTAAGATCAGAATTATATATCAAGCGCTAAACATACAAAAAAAAATCCCGGTCTGCAAAGGCCGGGATTTAATTTATTTGGATTCAGATTAGTATCTGTAATGTTCTGGTTTATACGGACCATCTACCGATACGCCGATATAAGCAGCTTGCTCCGGAGTAAGTTTTGTAAGTTTTACACCGATTGTTTCAAGGTGTAGTCTTGCTACTTCTTCGTCCAGGTATTTAGGAAGACGGTATACACCTACTTCATAATCTTTTTGCCACAAGTCGATTTGCGCCAATGTTTGGTTGGTAAACGAGTTACTCATTACGAATGATGGGTGACCTGTTGCACAACCAAGGTTTACAAGACGACCTTCTGCAAGAAGGAAGATAGAGTTACCTGCAGGGAATGTATACTTATCAACCTGTGGTTTGATGTTTGTATGTTTGATGCCCGGGAAGTTTACAAGTTTGTCAACTTGAATCTCGTTGTCGAAGTGACCGATGTTACATACAATTGCTTGATCCTTCATTTTCTCAAGGATGTCGATTGTAATTACATCTTTATTTCCGGTTGTAGTAACGTAGATGTTTCCTTCTTTTACTGCTTCCTCGATTGTAGTAACTTCGAAACCTTCCATTGCTGCTTGCAATGCACAGATCGGGTCGATTTCAGTTACAAGTACGCGAGCTCCGTATGTACGCATTGAGTGCGCGCAACCTTTACCTACGTCACCATAACCCAATACAACTACTACTTTACCAGCGATCATTACGTCGGTAGCACGTTTGATACCGTCTGCCAATGATTCGCGGCAACCATACAAGTTGTCGAATTTAGACTTCGTTACCGAGTCGTTTACGTTTACCGCAGGAACCAACAATTCGCCTCTTTCCATCATTTGATACAAACGGTGTACGCCGGTTGTAGTTTCTTCAGAAATACCGCGTAGTTCGGCAATGGTACGAGTCCAACGCTGATTGTCTTCTTTCAAGATCGCTTGAAGTGTATCCAAAATGCATTGTTCTTCGTGGTTTGCACCCTTACGATCGATTGTTGAAGCATCTTTTTCTGCTGCAACACCCCAGTGTACCAACAACGAAGCATCGCCTCCATCGTCTACAATCATCTGAGGACCTTTTCCTTCAGGGAAACGAAGTGCCATTTCTGTACACCACCAGTATTCTTCAAGTGTTTCACCTTTCCATGCAAAAACAGGAATGCCTGCTGCCGCGATTGCTGCTGCCGCGTGATCTTGCGTAGAGAAAATGTTACAGCTTGCCCAACGTACGTCTGCTCCTAGGTCTACTAGTGTTTCGATAAGAACAGCAGTTTGGATTGTCATATGTAGAGAACCGGTAATACGTGCGCCTTGAAGTGGTTTTTGACCTGCATACTTTTTACGAAGTGCCATCAAGCCCGGCATTTCGTGCTCTGCGATTTCGATCTCTTTACGACCAAAGTCGGCAAGACTCATATCAGCTACCTTGTATGGTAGGTTGGTTGGGAATAAATTTGACATATTATCTATTTAATAGTTTTTCTTTCACAAAGTTAGAAATTTACATTCAATCTGTGATACTTATGCGTGGGGTTTATCTTTTCTTTTGTGCAATGAAATTATTTTTCACTATCAATCAGTTAGATCTCAGAATCGTACGCGAGGCCATCTCTAAAAACAAAAGCATCCTCATTGCTTGGGATCTGCAACGAGGATGCTTCGATGGTATGATGATTCTTTGGTGAATGCTATACGGGAACAATGTCTTGCTCTTTGAGTAAGGCTAGCCCTACGTCTTTGAGTTTGAACTTCTGAATCTTTCCGCTTCCGGTCATCGGAAAAGCATCTACAAAGAATACGTATTTCGGTATCTTGTGACGGGCAATTTTACCACGGCAAAAGTCTTTCACGTCGCTTTCGGTTACATCGGCTCCCGGATGCAAAATCACAAATGCGCCCACTTCCTCTCCGTATCGGTCGGAAGGAATGCCTGCAACTTGCACATCCTTTACTCCTTCGAGGTGGTATAAAAACTCTTCGATCTCACGCGGATAAATGTTTTCGCCCCCGCGAATGATCATGTCTTTGATACGTCCGGTGATGCGGTAGTTACCATCTTCGCCCAAAACGCCTAAGTCGCCGCTGTGCAACCATCCGTCTGCATCGATGGCTTCGGCTGTTGCTTGCGGATTTTTATAGTAACCTTTCATGACCAAATAACCGCGACAGCACATCTCGCCTTGTACTCCGGGAGGACAAAGTTCGCCGGTTTCGGGATCGATCACCGCAACCTCGGTGTGTGGGAATGGCTTACCTACTGTCGTACACCGGGCTTCGAACGGATCGCCGAGCGTTGTGTGGGTCATGCCCGGAGAGCTTTCGGTGAGTCCGTACACACTGGTAATGTGGGTAATGTGCATTTTGTCTGTTACCTTGCGCATTAACTCAATCGGACAAAGGGCTCCGGCCATAATACCGGTTCGTAGGGAAGTAAGATCAAATAGATCAAACATCGGATGATTGAGTTCGGCAATAAACATGGTCGGAACTCCGTAAAGTGCCGTGCAGCGTTCTTTATGAATGGATGCCAACACCACCAATGGGTCAAATTTTTCAACCATTACTTGCGTACATCCGTGGGTAAGGCAGTTCATCGTTGCCAATACAATTCCGAAGCAGTGAAACAGTGGTACGCAGCAACACAGTTTGTCATCGGCCGTAAAGCCCATGCCTTCGCCGCAGAAATATCCGTTGTTTACGATGTTGTGGTGGGTAAGCATAACTCCCTTTGGAAAGCCTGTCGTACCCGATGTATACTGCATATTGACTACATCATGGCAATCTACTTTGCTTTTCTCCGCTATCAGTACTTCGTCGTCTACGTTTTGTCCGAGCAGCAACAATTCGGAGGTGTTGTACATTCCTCTATGTTTCTCCTGACCGATGTAAACAACGTTTTTCAGTTTTGGGAATCGCTCGCTTTGGATATAGCCACGTTGCTGCGTACGGAGTTCGGGCAGCAACTCGTAAGTCATATCAATGTAACTGCCGTCAAATACGCCTTCTGTAATACAAAGGGTATGAATGTCGGCATCTTCAACCAGAAACTCCAGTTCGTTTTGTTTGTAATTGGTATTTACCGTTACAAGTACGGCCCCGATCTTTGCTCCAGCATAAAGAAAGGTAAGCCAGTCGGGGACATTCGTAGCCCAAATACCTACATGGGTTCCGTTGCGCACACCTATCGACATCAACCCCTTGGCCATATTGTCGACACGTTCGTTAAATTCTTTCCACGTAAAACGAAGATCGCGGTCGGAGTATACCATGTATTCTTTATCGGGCGTAGTCTGTGCCCAATGTTCGAGGAATTGTCCTATCGTGCGGTTTGTTAGCTCTACTGTATGTGACATGGTATCTTTATTTAAATCGGTGTATAAACTACGGCCAAAATGCGTGCGGTATTTCCGGCTGCTGCGTGTACGTGGTGTGCAACAATCGAATCGTAATAAATACTATCTCCTTCTTCCAGGATGTATTTATGCTTGCCGTAGTTAATTTCTACTACTCCGTCTAAAACAAATATAAATTCTTCACCCTCGTGGGTAGACATTACAAAGTCTGCTCCCTCGGATGCTTCTATATTAATAATGAATGGCTCCATGTGACGGCCCGACTTTTGCTTGGCCAACGAATAGTAATCCATGTGTTTGCGCGATGCTACATCGTTGTTCGAAAACGAGATTCCATCGGCATGCTCGCCGCTTCGGCACACAATTGGGCCAAAGTCGTTGTTGTCGTCAAGGAAGGTTCCAAGACGTACACCTAATACTCGGGCAATTTTGATCAGTGGCGACAAAGATGGTACATGCTCATCTTTTTCAATGTGGTTTATTTGTTCCGTGCTAAGTCCGGAACGTTCTGCTAGTTCTTCTACAGAAAGATTTCTGCTCTGACGCAATGCTTCTACTTTAGCACCGACTTTGCTTTTGTTCATTTCCATGCTTTTTGCTATTTATGGTTGTAAAGCGGTTAGCTTTTCCATGTTTCAAATTGACACTATATACGGCAAAAATAGTATATAAATTCAATCATTGATATTAAAACCATAATAATTCGCAACATAAGCGTGCAATCGCCTTGAAGGAAGGTCAAAAAAAAAAGGTCGGAACGTAAACGCTCCGACCTTTTAAGATCTTGTTCAAAAAGAATTACTTTCTGATACCTAGTTCTTTAATGATAGCACGGTATCTTTCGATTTCGATGTGCTTAAGGTAATCTAGCAAACGACGACGTTTACCTACCAACATTTTAAGAGCTCTCTCAGTGCTATAATCTTTGTGATTTGACTTCAAGTGTTGAGTCAAATGAGAAATACGGTATGAAAACAAAGCAATCTGAGACTCTGCTGACCCAGTATCAGTGTTAGACTTTCCGTACTTTTCGAAGATTTCTTTCTTTTTAGCTGAATCTAAATACATGATTTAGTACTTTAACTTATTAATAATGATATATGAAATATTGGCTGCAAAGATATTCATTACTTTTTGATTAACAATAACTTTTGCTTCTTTTTTCTTTTAATTTATTTCTTGTACCTTTGCAGCCACAAATTAAGTCTAGATGCAAAAGATTAGAAACATTGCGATTATTGCGCACGTAGACCACGGTAAGACTACGCTCGTTGACAAAATGCTATTGGCAGGAAAGTTGTTCCGTGAAGACAAAGCTGAAATTGATCAGTTTTTGGATAGTAATGATCTTGAACGCGAAAGAGGTATTACGATTCTAGCAAAGAACGTATCGATCAACTACAAAGATTGTAAGATTAATATTATTGACACTCCGGGACACGCCGACTTTGGTGGAGAGGTAGAGCGAGTACTGAACATGGCCGACGGCTGTTTATTGCTTGTTGATGCTTTTGAAGGGCCAATGCCTCAAACACGTTTCGTGCTTCAAAAGGCATTACAACTCGGACTTAAACCTATTGTTGTTGTAAACAAAGTTGACAAACCAAACTGTCGCCCGGACGAAGTACATGAGATGGTATTCGATCTTATGTTTAGCTTGGACGCTACAGAAGAGCAACTTGATTTCCATACAATCTATGGTTCTGCTAAACAAGGTTGGATGTCGGAAGACTGGAAACAACCAAAAGAAGATATTTTCTCTCTTCTTGATGCTATCATCGAATATATCCCGGCACCTGAGCACCTAGAGGGTACACCTCAGATGTTGATCACATCTTTAGATTATTCTAAATATGTTGGTCGTATTGCAATTGGTCGCGTACACCGTGGCGAATTGAAAGAAAACCAAGATGTGATGCTTTGCAAGCGTGACGGATCGATGGTGAAATCAAGAATCAAAGAAATTAACGTATTCGAAGGATTGGGTCGTAGAAAAGTGGAATCTGTTCAGTCAGGTGACCTTTGCGCGCTAATCGGTATCGAAGGTTTTGAGATCGGAGACAGTATTGCTGACTTCCTAGAACCAGAACCACTAGAGCCAATTGCGATCGACGAACCAACAATGTCGATGTTATTTACAATTAATGACTCTCCTTTTTTTGGAAAAGACGGAAAATATGTAACTTCGCGTCATATTTACGAACGCCTACAAAAAGAACTAGATAAAAACCTCGCGCTTCGCGTGGTTCCGACAGAAAGTGCAGACGCATGGCTTGTATTTGGCCGTGGTGTACTTCACCTTTCCGTTCTTATTGAAACAATGCGTCGTGAAGGATATGAGTTGCAGGTAGGACAGCCTCAAGTTATCATCAAGGAAATCGACGGTGTTAAATGTGAGCCTGTAGAACAACTTACCATCAACGTTCCTGAAGAATCATCGAGCAAGATTATTGACCTTGTTACACGTCGTCGTGGTGAAATGACCATGATGGAAGCTAAGAATGATCGTATCCACTTGGAATTTATGATTCCATCAAGAGGTATCATCGGTCTTAACAACAGTGTCCTTACTGCTTCGGCTGGTGAAGCTATCATGGCTCACCGATTCTTGGAATATCAACCAATGAAAGCAGATATCGAACGTCGCCAAAACGGATCTATTATTTCGATGGAGCAAGGTACAGCTTTTGCTTACGCTCTTGACAAACTACAAGACCGCGGACGCTTCTTCGTATCTCCGCAAGAAGAAGTTTATGCCGGACAAATCGTAGGTGAACATTCAAAAGAGGGTGACCTTGTAGTGAATGTAACGAAATCTAAGAAGCTTACCAACATGCGTGCTTCTGGTGCCGACGATAAAGCTAAACTAGCTCCTCCAATCATTTTCAGTTTGGAAGATTCATTGGAATACATTAAAGAAGATGAGTACGTAGAAATTACGCCTAACTATCTTCGTCTTCGCAAGATCCTTCTTGATGAGAATGATCGCAAACGTGCGAAGAAATAAACTAGATAATAGTTTCTTTTGCTCTATATATTAGAGGGAGGTCGTCTCGTAAGGGACGGCCTCTATTTTTTTATATACACCCCACTTCTCATCAACCACAATGCATCGATTGCATCTCAATTAAGCCTTTTGCGCACTACACGCTAAACAGCTAACAATCAACACCTATTCTTTTTTTGACAGTCAAAACAGGCATGTCTGTTTTAGCTTAAACTACTAACCTACAGAGAAATAAGCCTAAAACCAGCAAAAGCCTTCAAAAAGTTTTCAATAAGGAATTTTGATGTCTGCACGGCGAATACTTCGTAAGTATTTGTTTACTAGGCGTGTGCTAGTAATGCTGCCGCCCATTATATTGTAGAAAAAAAACGAGTTCGATATAACCCTGACATCGCGAATACGCTTGCACTCCGACTTATATTTGACAGGCAAATCACCAACTCTGCAAACCAAACAAAGCTAAACCTCTAGTCATACAAGTTACGTATAGCTACAAAAAAAAGGAGGCTCCCGCAGGAACCTCCTTGATATCATTTTCCGAAGTCGGAATTATTTTACTAGGCTTGAGAAAGCAGAGTTAGTTGCAAACTTAGCGAACTCTAGGTCGCTAGCAGCTTCTTTAGCCATAGATCTATCTTTAAGCATAGCAGCTTTCAAGTTGCTAACAACACCGTCTACATTGTTTGTTCTAGCAGCAACGATTGCTTTTAGATAGTCAGTAGTAGCATCAGCTTGATCAGCATCGATAGCGTTCAAAGTAGCTTGAGCTTTGCTATAATCTTTTGTCAAGATTTGAGCCAAAGCAGCATTATTGCTCTTAACTGCGCCGAAAGCGTTAACAGCTTTAGCATATTCACCTTGTTCTAGGTAAAGAACACCAAGAGCTTCGTTCAATTCAGCTACACCGGCAGCGTTACCGAAATATTGTTGAGCTTTAGCTTTGTCTCCGTTTACAAGAGAGATCAAACCAAGGTTCATGTATGTTTCTGGAGTGCTTGGGCTTACTTGAGCAGCTTTGTCAAACATTTTCTTAGCACCATCTAGGTCACCTTGTTCGAACAACAACATACCGATGTTGTTATAAGCACGGTAATCTTTAGGATAAAGCTCAGCTGTTTTCTTATAGATAGCAGCTTTTTGAGACAAATCCGGAGTCAATGTTGCAGCGTAAAGAATTTCTTCTACGTTCAACGCACCAGGATTTGAAGCTACAAGGTTAGAGATTTCTTCGTCGCTTTTACCGATGATTTCGATGTTAGCAGTAAGACGAGAACGTCTCAATTTAGGAAGGATTTCTTCAGCCAATACGCTAAATACTGAAGACATATTTTTGATCTCTTGATCTCTTTGCTCTGGGTCAGAGTACATTTCCAACACACGAAGAACTAGGTCTTTATCTTGAATGTTTGATTTCTCAACCAATTCTTTGAAACCTTCCCAGTCTTCAGCTGTATAACGTGCAGAGATTGGAGCGTCGATTTTACCTTTTTTGAATTCGCCAGACAAATACTTGTTTGTATTTTTCTCACGTTTTTCAGACAAAGCTGTATTCAAAGACATTGTTCCATCTGGAGATGCATAAGCAGAGATTTCTACTTCTACATTTTGATTTGGAGTTTCGTTAGCATTCTTAACAAGCTCTTTCCACTCTTTGATCTCCATGCTGTTCAACTGATTCGAACGAAGTTCTGCTTGTTGAATCAAGAACATGATGTTTGCATTGTGAGCTTCTTTGATAATACGTTGGAATTTGTCTGCTGCGATAGCTGCAGAAGCAGTACCCGCATTTGCAAGAGCCGAAGTAGCGATTACGCCTTCTCCGATCTTAACATCTGGAAGTTTTACTGTTTTGTTTTTGATCTTTGCTTCGAAAGTAAGGTACAATTCAGACTTCTTCATTACAGGTTTAAACTTGAAAGCTGAAGTCATTGTAACGTTAGCGCCGGTCTTTTCAGGGATTACCTGATTGTTGCCCGAAACCTTTTCTCCTTGATAAGTGTAAGTAGTACCCCACGCTTCACCACCTGCATAACGCAATACCGGAGTAATTTTCACTACTGCTTTTTTGTTAAACCATTTTGCAGGAAATGTTGCATTGATAGTTACTGGAACTTCACCACCAATAGCCTCCAACGGTTGTGGTTCGGCTTTGATGTAATTCTCAGCTAAGGGTTTCAACTTGCCCGAGCAAGAAGAAAATGCCACGATGCCGGCTAGTAGAAGCATCGGCAATAAGATTTTCTTGTTCATAATTACGTAGATAAGTTTAAGTTGCTATAAAATGTTATTGACTTTTCTAACATTCTGTATCAAGGTGCAAAACTATATTATTTTTTAATATTTGCGATTGTTTGTGATTCAAAATCGATAGCATTAACAGTTGTTAGCACAACAAACAGAAGATACTTCCCATTTTTTCTTACATATAGTAATATACACTATCAACTATCCGTGTCTTTCTTGTTTCGCGGGTGATGATTAAGGATCTCACGTCTAATAAATTCGCGATCGATATGGGTATAAATCTCGGTAGTCGCAATATGCTCATGGCCCAACATCTGCTGAATAGCGCGCAAATTGGCACCTCCTTCGAGCAGATGCGTTGCAAAAGAATGACGAAACGTATGCGGACTCACTTTCTTTCGGATACCCACCATCGCAGCTTGATCTCTAATAATATAAAATACCATAACCCTAGACAAGGAACTACCTCTTCGATTGAGAAAAAGGAAGTCCTCCTGCCCTTTTTTTATTTTCAATTCATTACGAAAAGGAATGTATTTTCTTATTTCATCAACGGCTGTGGGCGACATAGGCACCAATCGTTGCTTACTCCCCTTCCCTTCCACACGAATAAATTCATCGTCGAGATAGACATCGCTCAGTTTTAAGGAAACCAGTTCGCTCACACGCAGACCGCAACTATACAAGGTTTCGAGCATGGCCCGGTTGCGTTGTCCTTCGGGCACCGAAACATCAATTGCATCCAGCATGGCATTGATCTCCTCCTCCGAGAGTACTTCGGGAAGATGAAGACCGATCTTGGGCGATTCGATGAGCTCGGTAGGATCTTTGTCGATATAGTCCTCGAGCAACAGAAACTTATAAAACGCTCTGATGCCCGAAAGGATCCGCGCAACCGACCTCGGATTGATACCCAAATCATACAATTGTGCTAAAAAAGATTGAATATCTGCCATCGATATTTGATCTATTTTAACGTTAATATCTTCCGCAAAAAACTTTAGTTTCTCTAAATCTCGCAGATAAGCTTCTAAAGTATTGTTAGAAAGAGACTTCTCAAGCCTCAGATAGCTATAATATTTATTAATCAGTCTGCTTCCAGCGTCGTTTGACATGTTATAGTAATGAGTGGTAAAAAATAAATCACTAAATTTGCAGCAAGATTTCGATCATTTTGCTGCAGTGCAAAGATAGTAAACTTGTAAAAGTGTATGAGAATATTGATCATGAATGGGCCTAATCTCAATTTATTGGGTAAAAGAGAGCCCTCTATTTACGGAGACAACTCGTTTGAATACTACCTGGAGGTACTACGAAAACGATACCCTAATCTTTCGATTGACTATTACCAATCGAATGTAGAAGGTCTGCTTATTGACAAACTACACGCCGACGGATTCGACGTAGATGGAATCATCTTAAACGCCGGTGCATACACGCACACATCTATTGCACTACACGACGCTATTAAAGCAATCTCCTCCCCTGTAATCGAAGTTCATATATCTAATGTTTATTCCAGAGAACCTTTCCGCCACAAATCGATGATCGCTCCGGCTTGTAAAGGCACCATTGCCGGCTTCGGACTCGACTCGTACCGACTGGCGATAGAATCATTTCTCACCGAGTAAACGTAAACACTGAGGGAGTCTCATAAACTCATTATATACACCATATAATGTAATTCGAATTTTATTTTCAAGAAATATAAAGGTTAAAAGGTTATGTTTAAGCACACAAAGATTGTTGCAACTATTTCGGATATTCGATGCGATGTTGATTTCATAGCAGACTTGCACAAAGCTGGTATGAATGTGGTAAGAATTAACTCTGCCCACATGAACGAGGAAGGTTTTGCCAGAGTAATCGGCAATACAAGAACTGTATCGAGCAAGATTGGTATCCTTATGGATACAAAAGGACCTGAAATCCGTACTACTACAACTGCCGAGCCTATCCCATTCACAGCAGGTGATAGAGTAATGGTAAAAGGTAATCCAGAGCAAGAAACTACACGTGAGTGTATTTGCGTATCATATGAAAACTTTGTAAAAGACTTGCACGTAGGCGGCGATCTTTTGATCGACGATGGTGACTTGGAGTTCAAAGTTATTGAAAAGCATGATGATTACTTGCTTTGTGAAGCACTTAACGACTCTACTCTTAGCAGTAGAAAGAGCGTAAACGTACCGGGTGTACGTATCAATCTTCCTTCTCTTACTGAAAAGGATAAAAAGAACATCGACTACGCAATCAAGCACAATGTTGACTTTATTGCTCACTCATTTGTTCGTACAAAACAAGACGTATTGGATATCCAAGCTATCCTAGACGCACAAAACAGCCCTATCAAGATCATCGCTAAAATCGAAAACCAAGAAGGTGTAGATAATATCGACGAAATCCTTGAAGTAGCTTACGGTGTAATGGTAGCGCGTGGTGACCTAGGTATCGAAGTTCCACAAGAAAAGATTCCTGGAATCCAACGTATCTTGATCAGAAAATGTGTTGAAGCGAAGAAGCCGGTTATCGTAGCTACGCAAATGCTTCACTCAATGATCAAAAACCCTCGTCCTACACGTGCCGAAGTTACGGATATTGCGAACGCAATCTACTACCGTACCGACGCATTGATGCTAAGTGGCGAAACTGCTTACGGTAAATACCCAAGAGAAGCTGTTGCTACAATGGCTAAGATTGCTGCCGAAGCTGAAAAATCAAAACTATCTGCAAACGATATCCGCGTGCCTATCGTAGGTGACGACTTGGACGTTACATCATTCCTTGCAAAACAAGCTGTTAAAGCTTCTATCAAGCTTGGTGCTCGTGCAATCCTTACAGACACTTACACTGGTAAAACTGCAAGATATCTTGCTGCATTCCGTGGTAAATCTCCGGTATTTGCAATCTGTTATAACGAAAGAATGACACGTCAATTGTCTCTTTCTTATGGCGTATTCCCAGAATACCGTGAAGCTACAAAAAGCCCACGCGAATACTATCTAAACTATCTTAAAGAATTGACAGACAGAAGTCTTGTTGCAAAAGAAGATCTAGTAGCATACCTAAGCGGAAGCTTCGGTGAAGGCGGCGGTACTTCATTCCTTGAACTTAACAATGTAGGAAAAGTACTTGAAGCTGGCGAAAACTACTTCTTGCCTACAATGGACTAAGATTATATAAGATACAAAACGTATGAATGAAGCTCTTGAAGCGTATATTCTACAACACATAGATGACGAAGGGGAATTACTGGCAAAACTGAATAGGGACGCACATGTGAATCTCCTTCGTCCTCGTATGCTATCGGGCCATTTGCAAGGCAGAATGTTGAAGATGTTCTGCAAGATGATGAACCCGAAGAATGTACTCGAAATCGGAACGTATACAGGTTATGCAACGATGTGTCTGGCCGAAGGACTAAGCCTCGACGCTGAAATCGACACCATTGAAATTAACGACGAGCTCGAAGACTTTATTCGCAAATACATCAACCAATCTCCGCTCAAAGACAAGATTAACTTGCACATCGGAGATGCTCTCGAGATTATTCCCAACCTGAACAAACAGTTTGACCTGGTGTTTCTGGATGCCGACAAACGTTTGTATTGCGAATACTACGATTTGTTGATAGACCGAATGAAATCGGGCGGATTAATTATTCCAGACAATACGTTGTGGGACGGAAAAGTGCTGGAGACTCCACACCATACCGACCTTCAAACCATCGGAATTATCAAATTCAATGATATGATTGCCGCCGACAAACGTGTAGAAAAGGTAATACTTCCTATACGCGACGGTCTCACATTGATCAGAAAAATTTAAATTACCTAATATGGAAAGTACAAGATTAAGCAAGATCGGACGCTTGCTACAAAAAGAACTTGGCGACATCTTCTTGAAAGAAGCCAAAGGAATTCCCGGTACTTTGATCACTGTTACGGCAGTAAGAGTAAGCCCCGACTTGGGTGTTGCGAAGGTATACCTAAGCATCTTCCCATCAGAAAAGGGGAAAGAACTACTAGGCGTAATCAAAGAAAACTCAAAAGCAGTTCGCTACGACCTTGGTCAGCGCGTACGTACGCAATTGAGAAAGATCCCGGAACTTATTTTCTATATCGACGACTCTCTTGATTATGCAGAGAACATCGACAAATTGTTGAATCAATAATTAAGCCCTGTTGTCCTTGAAACTACCGTTCTACATAGCCCTTCGATATCTTTTTTCGAAGAAAACACACAATGCGATCAATCTGATATCCATCATCTCAGTATGCGGTGTTATCATCGCATCAGTAGCGTTGGTATGTGCATTGTCTGTATTGAACGGATTCAACGGACTGGTGGCATCCTTATTTGGAGCTTTCGATCCCGAGCTAAAGATCACGGCACGCTACGGAAAAGTGTTTGATCCCTCAGAGCCCGAGATCGCTAAGGCTCTTGCGCTACCCGAAATAGAAAAGGTAGCAGAAGTATTGCAAGAAAACGCACTACTCAAGTTTAAAGACCGACAAACCACAGCCACGCTGAAAGGAGTTTCTGACAACTTTAATCAGCTCAACGGCATTGACAGTCTTCTGCTCGACGGCAACTTCCTGCTCAAAGATCAGATCTGCAACTACATCAACCTCGGAGTAGGCCTTTCGGGCACTTTGGGTGCGGGCCCCGGCTTTGCATCTCCTATCGAAGTACTGATCCCGAAACGAAACGAGCGAATCAACATGGCCAATCCGGCCGCATCACTCAACGCCGAATACACACACATCGCATCGGTTTATGCCGTAAACCAAGCATTCTACGACGAAGCATTTGCCGTAGTTCCCATCTCCATGATGCGTAGTTTGCTCGATTATACCAACGAAGTATCGGCGCTCGAACTCAAACTCACCTCACCCGCCTATATCGAACGCGTAAAGAAGGAACTTCAATCGCGCTTGGGCGAAAACTACCTCGTAAAAGACAGGCACGAACAACAGGAGGCTTCCTTTAAAATGATGCAGGTAGAGAAATGGATGACTTTCCTCATTCTTACTTTCATCCTTGTGATAGCGTTATTTAACGTGGTTAGCTCCCTTTCGATGCTCATCCTGGAAAAGAAGGAGGATGTGAGAACACTCCGCTTTATGGGAGCAGACGACAAATTGATCTCTCGTATTTTTCTTATTGAAGGATGGCTAATTGCCGGACTAGGTGCCCTCTTTGGCGTAGCAATCGGCGTGGTTCTTTGCTTGCTGCAAGAACAGTTTGGCTTTATATCCATGGGCGATTCCTCGGGCACCTTTATCATCGATGCTTATCCCGTAGAACTGGAATGGGGCGATATCGCTTTTGTTTTGGCAACGGTTTCATCCATCGGATTCCTTGCTGCTTATTACCCGGTTTTCTACCTTGGCAAGAAGTGGCTGCAATAATCAAACTGCAACCTCACGATCTCCGTAACTTATCTTCACGACATTCATTTACAAACTATACGACATTCAAATCGTTTGATCGGCATCAAACGATTCAATCGTCATAGGGTTCGAATCGTCAGATGCCGACCTGACGATTTAAACATAACGAAGAATG
>X396_Morelets_crocodile__coassemble_84_pt1 | contig 14564 bp, 11 predicted proteins | sample X396_Morelets_crocodile__metabat2_low_PE_001 | metagenome-assembled genome bin X396_Morelets_crocodile | reverse complement strand
ATGAGTGGTTCGCCATAGGTGTCTTTTACATTACCCGTTACTTTCAATTGTTGTGCATACGACTGAAAACAACAGAGTAATAATAGACTAATAATTACGCATGCGTTTTTCATGATTTAATAGTTAAATGAAATTATGTAGATGAATAGTAAATCAGATCAAAGAGTTATAGTGCAAATATATTTGCTTTCGTTATATCTAAAATATGCTAATAGTGTTAACTATTCAAGTATATTATCAATTTGAATTATCTTCTTTAAATGATCGTATTTTGTTGAGGATGATATTGATTTTTAATATTGAGAATCAACAAATCTTATATGTGTTTTATCGGCATTGCATGAAAACGTTTATTCGATACCTATAATTAATAGTTGTTTTTGCAGATAGGCGATTATTGATAGTTTTGGATTGTTTTGTTGCATTTTATGAATGGTTTTCGATGTTTTTTCGCATTGTGAATCGCACAAGCTGATGTGTGTAGAACCGATAACATAAAGTGGCATTATGAATATGAATCCAACATTGAAGAAAGTGACTAAGCATGTTCTTTTCGGAGTGTGCTCGTGTTTATTAATTAGTTGTACGGGGGAGACAACGAAATCGGAATTGTTTACCGTGCTTCCCGAGTATTGTCCTACACCGGATGGTATGGCAATTGACCAAGCGGGTAATTTGATTTTAGCTTGTCCCAACTTTGCCGATCAGTCGCAACCGGCTTGCCTTGTCAAGATTGATCAGAATAAGCAGATAACAAAGTGGTTTGACGTGCCGCCGTTGAACGAAACCGGCTATGCCGCTCCTATGGGTATTGCGTTTGCTCCGAACGGGGATCTTTACATTTGCGACAACCAAGGATGGACCGGAAAGGCGGAGGCGCAAAACAAAGGTCGTTTGCTGCGTGTGCAGTTTGAGAATGGAAAGCCTTCGAACATTATTACCGTTGCTTCGGGAATGGAGCACCCCAACGGCGTGCGTATCTTGAACGGAAAGGCATACGTAACGCAGAGTATGCTGGGTAATATAAAGGATTCGTCGGGCAAACTGGTAAGCGGTGTGTATGCTTTCAACTTGGACGATCAAGATATCGTTGTCGAAAACTCGGCTTCCGATCCTAATCTGATCACAACGTTTGTGACACAGAATCCCGAAGTGCAATATGGTGCCGACGGGTTGGTGTTTGACTCGAAAGGGAATCTCTTTGTGGGTAACTTCGGTGATGGTTCGTTGCATAAGATAACCTTCGATGCAAACGGCAACGTTGCTTCGAATACGTTGTGGGCTGTAGATTTAGACAACCTTCGCACTACGGATGGTATTTGCGTGGATGCTGATGATAATATTTATGTGGCCGACTTTTCTGAAAATGCGGTCGCGAAGGTTACTCCTCAAGGTGTAGTTACGCGTATTGCTAAAAGTCCCGATTGCGATGGTAGCGACGGCGGACTCGATCAACCGGGCGAACCGATCGTTTGGAACGGACAGTTGGTAGTTTCTTGCTTCGACATTGTTACGGGGCCTGATAAAGTAAATACCAAACACGATAAACCGTATACATTATCTTCTATCAAACTTAACAACTAATCTCTTTTCTCTAAATTTTGTTTCATGAAAACGAGAATAACATTTCTTCTTGGCGGAGTGGCTCTTTTTCTAAGTAGTTGCACGCAAGAGCCTGCACGCTTACATGCGGTAGCCGATACCGAAGGCTTTAAGCAGTGCCTACTTGCAAACTATGACGGGATAATGCGTGATGTTTCCGTGATTTCTCAAGATAGTTTGCGCCGACGCATTGGCGACGCACATAAGGAACTGCAAGGCAGTTATCCGATATTATACGATTGGTGGTTGCAAGATGGCGAGCAAGTGAATTGGTTTACCGACAACTTTGCTTCGCAATTGAGCAATCGAATGAAAAAGCATCAGCTTACGAGTGAGGCGGATGTAAATAAGTCGCTCGATACGTATATTAATGCGTGTGTGAAAAGACGCGAAGCCCGTTTGGCTCGATTCAGTAAAGAAACGCCCGAAGTGGTGTTTACAAAGTTCCGGGTATTCCGTCCTTCATTCTTTGCATATACCGAAGGATTGTCTGATGCGCGCAACGAACGTTGCTACTTGCCGGGCACCGAATTGGCTCGACTCAAGATGGATGGTGTTTGGGCTTCGGAGACTTCAATCTTAAAAGATTCGTCGGGTGTGATTCGCGATCCCGAAGTGCACTTTGATGGAAAGGATCTTTTGTTTTCCTGGAAGAAGTCGCTCGAGGAGGATGATTACCATATCTATGAAATGGACTTGGCTTCGGGTAAGATGAAGCAGCTTACTTCGGGGTTGGGCTTTGCGGATATTGAAGGGATTTATCTGCCCAACGACGATATCCTTTTCAACTCTACCCGCTGTGGTACGTCGGTAGACTGCTGGTATACTGAGGTGAGTAATTTATATACATGCAGCCGTGAGGGGAATTACATGCGACGTTTGGGGTTTGACCAAGTGCATACGGTAGCTCCTACTTTACTTTCAGACGGCAGGGTAGTCTATACGCGTTGGGATTATAACGACCGCGGACAGGTGTTTACGCAACCGCTTTTCCAGATGAATCCCGATGGTACGGGACAAGCCGAATACTATGGTCTTAACAGCTGGTTCCCTACTACGGCAACGCATCCAAGGCAGGTGCCGGGTACGCGCAAAATAATGGCGACGGTGACGGGGCACCACTCTCCGCAGCACGGCAAACTTGCAATTATTGATCCCGAAGCAGGACGCGATGAGAATCAAGGGGTGATGTTTGTGGCTCCAATGCGACAACCCAAAGCCGAACGTATTGATAGTTACGGACAATATGGGGAGCAGTTCCAATATCCGGAGCCACTGAACGAAAAGGAGTTCTTGGTGTCTTATTCGCCAACCGGTTATGACGCGCCGCAACCGATGTATTTTGGTATTTACTGGATGACTACCGACGGAGAGCGTGAGCTGTTGATTGCCGATAATGAGAACTCGTGTAATCAGCCGCGCCTACTTGCTAAACGGGAACGTCCTTTTGAGCGTGCGACAACGGTCGACTACAATCAGCCGAATGGGGTGTACTACATGCAAAATGTGTATGCGGGCAATGGGCTCGAAGGTATTGAGCCGGGAACAATCAAGCAGCTTCGTGTGGTGGAATTGGAGTTCCGTTCGGCCGGAGTGGGGATGGCTTTCAACGAAGGTAAAGGCGGAGGTTCGCATGCTTCGTCTCCGGTAGGCGTGGGCAACGCGGCATGGGATATCAAAAAAGTGCATGGAACGGTGGATGTGTATGAAGATGGTTCGGCCTTTTTTGAAGTGCCGGCTCGCATGCCGCTTTATTTCCAAGCGCTCGACTCGAACGGATATGTGGTGCAAACCATGCGTAGCTGGTCTACACTTCAGCCGGGCGAAGTGCAGAGTTGTGTGGGTTGTCATGAGCATAAAAACAGTGTGCCGCTTACCAATCATGCGACGTCTGTTGCGATGAATAAAGGAATTCAATCGATAACTCCTTCGGAGATCAATCCGATTGTTGGTTTTAGTTTTGGAGAGCAGATACAACCGATACTCGACAATCATTGTGTGTCGTGCCACGATGGCTCGAAGCAAAAGATGAGTTTGACGGGTGACTTAAAGGTGATTGATCAACAAACGAAACGAAAATACAGCGAGGCTTATCTGAATTTGACGCATGCGCGTAAGACTTCGCAATGGAACGACTCGTGGCAAGGTAATGCGGAACATCCGGAGGTGAACTGGGTAAGTGCCATGTCGGAGCCTACTTTGTTGAAGCCGTATTCGGCCGGTGCTGCTACAAGTAATTTAATTACTCGATTGAAAAAGGGACACGGTAATACGAAGATTACGCCCGAAGAGATCGATAAGGTTGCATTGTGGATCGATTTGTTGGTGCCTTTTGTGGGCGACTATAAAGAGGCGAACAACTGGTCGGGCGATGAATTGAAGTTTTACGACTATTATCAATCGAAACGCACAGAAGCGGAAGCTGCCGAGAAAGAGGCTGTTCGTGCGTATATGCAATCACTAACGTTATGAAACATACAATGAAAAATACATTCACGCTGTTGTCGGGCTGCATACTGATAGTGACTTCTTCTTGTACAAACAGTTCGGTATTTGCGCCCGAAAAGTTATTGCTCGATCCGAGCGGGGCAACCATCTTTTTAGTGGATAACTTAGGTAATAAGTTGGTTAAGTTTGATCGAAATACCCACGAGCAATCGGGGGCTTTGCAGCTAAGCGAGCCGATCAACAACTTGGCGGCTTCGACCGACGGTGCGGTTTGGTTGCTTACCGGCAATGCCAACGGAAAACTGATCAAAGTAAACCCGACCTCGATGAAAGAGGAGGGTAGTTTCTCGTTGGGGTATACGCCTTCGGCCATTTGCGAAGCAGGGAATTCCAATACTGTGTGGGTGGCACAGCGACACAACAACGAGGTATGGAAGATCGAAGGAGTGGCAAATCCGGCTGCGGCAAAGGTGGCGACGAAAGTAAAGGTGGGCCGCGAGCCGATCGGACTGCTTCCTTATGCCGATGATACGAAGATCTTGGTCTTGAATAATCTCCCCGAAGAGGCAGCTACGCAGTTTCCGACTGCCTCGACGCTTGATATTATCGATACTCAAAATGGTAACGTTATGGGGCGTATTGCTCTGCCCAACGGTGCTACCGATGTAAAAGACGGAGTGGTAGATAAGCAAGGGAATTATGCCTATGTGGTACACTTGATTGCTCGTTATCAGTTACCTACGAATCAACTCGACAGGGGATGGATGATGACCAATGCGATGTCGGTAATTGATCTTCGAGGCGATTCGTTGCTTACAACGGTACTGCTTGATACGCCACAACGGGGAGCGGCTAATCCGAATGATGTGGCTCTTTCTCCGGATAATAAGATGTTGTTTGTAGCGCTTGCGGGAACGCATGAGGTGTGTGCGATCGATCGCAACGCAATGCATGAACGTATCGAAGCGAGTAGGGAAGGGAAACATCTGGTTCCTTCGTTGAAATCGTTTGACGATATCCCAAATGATGCGGGATTCTTACATGGTATCCGAGAGTTTTATCCAACGGGCGGAAAGGGTACTAGAAGTGTTGAGGCGGCTGCGAACGGTGTTTATGTCGCCGACTATTTTAGTGGAGAGTTTAAATGTATGGCTACTGATGGTAGCGCGACGGAGGTTTTGTTGTCGGGCACTCCAGTAACGGAAACGGCGGTTGGCAAAGGTGATCTTTATTTTCACGATGCAACCATTGCCTTTCAAGCGTGGCAAAGTTGTGCGAGCTGTCACCCCAACGGTGCGCGTGTGGATGGTTTGAACTGGGACTTGCTCAACGACGGCATGGGGAATCCGAAGAATACAAAGAGTTTGTTGCTTGCGCATGCTACGCCTCCTTGTATGATTACGGGGATTCGTAAAGATGCTTTTGTGGCAGTACGCTCGGGTATCAAATACATTCTCTTTTCGAATGCTTCCGAAAGTTATGGCAACGAAATTGATGCGTACTTGCAAAACTTACAGCCGCTTTCGAGTCCGTACTTGGTCGACGGGCAATTGAGCGAGAAAGCAACGCGAGGTAAAGCGCATTTCGATAAGAATTGTGCGGCTTGCCATAATGGAGCGTACTATACAGACGGTAAGCAGTATACGGTTGCGTGGAATGATGGCACGGATAAGGATAAGGTGATGGATGTGCCGGCATTGGTGGAAGTGTGGCGAACTGCTCCTTATTTGTACGACGGGCGTGCGGCTACAATGGATGAACTGTTGCAGATTCATGGTCCTGCCGAAAAGCTATCAAACGAACAGCTAAGCGAGCTTTCTGAATATGTTCTGTCTCTATAATTGGAATTACTGTTATTAATACTCGTTTTTTTTGAATGAAAATGATATATTTGCAATATCACTGATTTCTGAACGAAAAAGTATATAAAATAATTATAGAATAGCATCATGAAAAAACAATTCGTAATGGCGAGTCTTATCGCCTCGATGTTTGGAGCCTCGGCATTTGCGCAACAAGCAGATACTACTGGTTATGTTTTTACAACAGTAAAAGAAAATAAGATCACACCGGTGAAGAACCAAAACAGATCAAGTACTTGTTGGTCGTTTTCGGGACAAGCATTTATCGAATCGGAACTTATCCGCATGGGTAAAGGTGAATTCGATCTTTCGGATATGTTTGTAGTTTCGCACTCTTGGAGAGACAAAGCTGACAAATATGTACGTATGCACGGTGAAAATAACTTTGGCCCTGGTGGTTCGTTCTATGATGTTCTTTATGTATGGAAACACTACGGTGCTGTTCCGGAAGAGGTGATGAATGGTCTTAATTATGGCGAAACAATGCACGTACACAATGAAATGGACGGTTTGTTGAAAGCATATGTAGATCAAGTAATCAAGCAAAAAACGTTGACTCCGGTTTGGAAAGAAGGATACAACAGCACAGTGGATGCGTATCTAGGTCAATTGCCTGCGAAGTTTACTTTCAACGGAAAAGAATATACTCCTGAATCTTTTGCTAAATCAACTGGTTTGAATGCGGATGATTACGTGTCAATTACTTCATATACACATCATCCTTTCTATTCGCAGTTTGCGTTGGAAATTCCTGATAACTGGCGTTGGGCTTTGTCGTACAATGTTCCGCTAAACGAAATGATGGAAATCATGTACAATGCAGTCGACAAAGGTTATACCATTGCATGGGGTGCCGACGTGAGCGAAAAAGGATTTACTCGTGATGGTATCGGTGTAGTGCCTGATGTGAATGTAGACGAACTTTCAGGTTCTGACCAAGCTCGTTGGTTAGGTCTTAGCCAAAAGGAAAAAGATGCTGAATTGCAAAAGAAAGTAGGTAAGCCAACTCCGGAGAAAGAGATCACGCAAGAACAACGTCAGAAAGAGTATGATAACTATCAAACTACCGACGACCACGGTATGCAGATCTATGGTATCGCTAAAGATCAAACCGGAAAACAATTCTTCATGGTTAAGAACTCTTGGGGTACAGACAATAAATACAAAGGTACATGGTATGTTTCAGACAACTATGTTCGTTATAAAACGATGAACTACATTGTTCACAAAAATGCACTTCCTGCTCATATCGCTAAGAAGTTAGGCATTAAGCAATAATCAGTTCTGAATAAATTATCGAAAAAAGGGCGTTCCATCATAATGAGGAACGCCCTTTTTTTATAGGATCGTATGCTTACGCGTTCAATACAAGCTTGAAGCGGCGCATAAATTCTTTTGCTTCGTCCATGCTCAAGCAAAGTGGTGGCAACAGACGAATGGTATGTGTACCGGCTACTCCGGTGAATACTTTCTCTTCGAATAGAAGTTTGCGGCGTGCTTCTTTAATCGGTTCTTCCATTTCGATACCGATCATTAATCCGCGACCTCTTACTTCTTTGATTCCTTTGATTTGTTTTAGTTCGGAAATCAGATAATCTCCAACCTTTTGTACATTATCAAGAAGGTTCTCGTCTTTGATGATGTCAAGAACTGCTATAGCTGCCGCACAAGCAAGGTGGTTACCTCCGAATGTAGTTCCGAGCATACCATGAACAGGTTTAAACTTCGGAGAGATCAACACGCCACCGATTGGGAAACCGTTGCCCATTCCTTTGGCTACCGTGATGATGTCGGGTTTGATTCCTGCATATTGGTGAGCAAAGAACTTACCGCTGCGTCCGTATCCCGATTGAATTTCATCGAGGATCAGAACAACGTCGTTTTGTGTACAAAGTTTGCTAAGTTGCTGCAAGAATGTATCGGTTGGCAGTTGAATACCACCTACACCTTGGATGCCTTCGATGATAACTGCTGTAACATCTCCTTTAGCAATCTCTTTTCTTACCGCTTCGATATCGTTGAGCGGAAGGTAAACAACGGGAATGTCTTCATTGATCGGTGCAATGATCTTCGGATTGTCTGTTACACGAACAGCTGCCGAAGTACGGCCGTGAAATGCTTTTTCGAAAGCGATAACACGTTTCTTTCCGTTGTGAAACGATGCAAGTTTCAATGCATTTTCGTTGGCTTCGGCTCCGGAGTTGATCAGGAACAATGTATAATCATCGTAGCCTGAAAGTGCACCTAACTTTGTTGCTAGTTCGGCTTGCAGGTTGTTTACAACCGAATTTGAATAGAATCCGAGTTTGTTTAGTTGATCGGTAACCATTGCTACATAGTGCGGATGGGTGTGACCAACGCTGATCACGGCGTGTCCGCCGTAAAGATCAAGGTACTCGGTGCCGTGATTATCGTATGTTTTACATCCTTTTCCTTTTACGATCTCAATGTCGAAAAGAGGATATACATCAAATAGTTTCATGCGTTTGCGGGATTAAAATGCGACCGGTTTCAAGTGAAGTCCAACAGTTTCTTCTAGTCCGAATAGAAGATTCATGTTGTGTACGGCTTGACCTGAAGCTCCTTTCAACAAGTTATCAATAACTGAAACAATCAGCAGTTTGTTGCCATGTTTCGAAAGGTGGATTAAGCATTTGTTTGTATTAACGACTTGCTTAAGATCCGGTGCTTTTTCGGTGATAAAAGTAAAAGAATGATCGTCGTAAAATGCTTGATAAAGACGTTTCACTTCTTCTAGTTCAAGGTTGCAATCAAGATAGGCTGAACAGAAAATGCCACGTGCAAAGTCGCCGCGCACAGGGATAAAGTTAATCGCGTGATTAAAGTTATCTTGGAGTTGTCTCATGGTTTGACCAATCTCATTCAAGTGCTGGTGATCGAAAGCTTTATAAATCGAAATGTTATCGTTACGCCAGCTAAAGTGTGTTGTTGTGCTTGGCTTTACACCTGCACCGGTAGATCCGGTAATTGCATTGATGTGTACCTCTGATTGAATAAGTTGTTCCTTGGCTAATGGTAAAAGTGCAAGCTGAATAGCAGTAGCGAAACAGCCCGGGTTGGCAATGCGATTGCTGCGGATGATGCGTTTGCGGTTAAGCTCCGGCAAACCGTAAACGAAATCGTGATCAGGAGCTTCCATACGATAGTCGGTAGAAAGGTCGATGATCTTTACATTGTCGGGTACGTTGTTGTTGTCGAGAAACTTTTTAGAGTCGCCATGTGCCGAGCAAAGGAAAAGAACGTCAACTTCATCAAACGGTATAGCGTCTGTAAAGGTTAGTTCTGTTTCGCCATAAAGTCCGCCATGAACGTCGGTAATTTTGTTGCCGGCATTGCTGCTGCTATTAATAAAAACGATCTCAGCGTCGGGGTGATTTATAAGCAGACGAATAAGTTCGCCTGCCGTATATCCCGCCCCTCCGATAATTCCTACTTTTATCATGAGAGTTATTGTTGCTTTGTTTTGTTTTGTACAGAATGGAAAATCTTGGTTTGATTTCCTAGAATCTTAGTGAAACCTTTTACGTCGTCGGCAGTCCATGCTTTATTCACTTCGCCGTATTCGCCGAATTCAGATTTCATTAGGTCGTAAGGGCTTTCGATACCGATAAGTTGGTAGCTATATGGACGTAGCTTGATGCTAACAGTTCCGGTTACATTCTCTTGAGAAGAACTCAAGAATGCTTCGATATCGCGCATTACCGGTTCAAGGTATTGAGCTTCGTGTAGGAACATGCCATACCAGTTGCCCAATTGTTCTTTCCAGTATTGTTGCCATTTGGTTAGTGTATGCTTTTCAAGCATTTTGTGTGCATTGATGATCAATAGCGGGCCTGCAGCTTCGAAGCCTACACGACCTTTGATGCCGATGATGGTATCACCGATATGCATATCACGACCAATTGCATATTTAGAACCGAGCTCTTCAACTTTGTTGATTGCTTCGATTTTGTTATCGTATTTCACACCATTTACACCCGATAACTCACCTTTGTCGAAGTCAAGTGTAATCACTTCTTCGCCTTTTGCAGTAAGTTGTGATGGATAGGCTTCTTCCGGAAGTGTTTGTTCTGAGTGTAGTGTTTCTTTTCCACCAACGCTTGTACCCCAAAGGCCTTTGTTGATCGAATATTCCATCTTTTTGAAGTCACAGTTGAAACCATGCTCTTTCAAATAATTGATTTCATATTCGCGAGTAAGTACCATATCGCGAGTTGGTGTAAGAATCTTGATTTCCGGTGCAAGTACATCGAATGTAAGGTCGAAACGTACTTGGTCGTTTCCTGCACCTGTACTTCCGTGTGCTACATAGTCGGCTCCGATTTCTTTGGCGTAGTTGATAATAGCCATCGCTTGGAAAATACGTTCAGAGCTAACCGATATCGGATATGTACCATTACGAAGTACATTACCGAATACCATATATTTAATGCTTTTGTCGTAGTATTCTTGTGTAACGTCTAGAGCTACGTGTTTTACCGCACCTAGTTGATACGCTTTTTCTTCAATTACTTTTAGTTCTTCAGGAGAGAAGCCGCCAGTATTTGCTACTGCTGTATAAACTTCGTATCCTTTTTCTACTGCAAGGTATTTGGCGCAAAACGAAGTGTCGAGTCCGCCACTGAAAGCTAAAACTACTTTTTCTTTCATGAGATATGGTATTTTTAAGTCGTTTACTAATTATTAATCTTGGTCTTCTACTTCAGCCATCATAGCTTGTTTTCTTTTTTCTCCGTGTGGATCGGCTGGGTCATAAAGCATCGCTGTGCAAATACAGTGCTTGCGGCCGGTGCGTTGTAAAACATCGTAGTTTACACAACTCTGACAACCTTTCCAGAATGCTTCATCGTCGGTAAGTTCGGAGAACGTAACCGGAACGTACCCAAGCTCAGTGTTGATTTTCATAACGGCAAGTCCGGATGTAAGACCAAAGATCTTTGCATCTGGAAACATCGTGCGGGAGAGGTTAAACGCTTTCTTTTTGATACGTTTGGCCAACCCGTGACCTCTGAAACTGTCAACAACAATAAGTCCGGAGTTTGCAACAAACTTTTTGTTTCCCCACGACTCAACGTAGCAAAAACCTGCAAATTCTCCGTCAGCCAGAGCTATGATAGCTTTTCCTTCTATCATTTTCTGTGCAACGTACTCGTTTGTACGTTTAGCAATACCTGTACCGCGTACTTTAGCGGCAGCCTCGATAGTGCTAAGAATGGTGTCAACGTATTGGATGTGACCTTCGTTGGCTACCATGACTTCTATTTTAACCTCTTTTTCCATTTTCGTAATTAAAGACTAATCATCTTATTTAATATCAGGTATAATTTCAGCTAAAGCATTGATAATTTCTTCGCGACTAAATTCTTCGCGAGGTATCAATAAGATGGTGTCGTCGCCGGCAATAGTTCCTAATATTTCATAGGGAGCTTTGTTATCTATGTCGGAGGCAATTCCCATCGCATATCCCGGTCTGGTCTTTATAACGGCCAGGTTGCCGGAGAATTCAATATGTTTGAATCCCGAAATAGGATGTGAGCTATCTCTTTCTTCATCAATTGGGAGATTTAGTCTTCCTGGCAAAACGTAGCGATAGTTTCCACTCGAATCGGGAGTTTTTACAATCTTGAGTTGCTTCATATCGCGAGATAAGGTTGCCTGTGTAAGGTTGAATCCGCGTGCTGTAAGCAATTGCAATAATTCGTCTTGATTTCCTACTGCTTCTTTTGTTATGATCTCTTTTATTGCCTGAAGGCGCTCTTTTTTATTCTTCATATCGAATATTTATACAGAAACAGTGCAAATATAAATACTATTCTAGAATAATTATTCATATAAGCGGATAAAATTTAGTTGTATTGTTAGTTTTAATATTTGTTTCAGCTAAGTACTAGTAGGTTTGCAGTGTGAATAAATATGCATTAATGCTGTAAAATAAAGAATTAATCAACTTTATTGTGGTATAAATGTTTATAGTAATGAAGTTTAAGACCTGCAACTTACAGGTTATTGATAGTATACTCGAAAGAGTAGGCTTACCAGTTTTTTTAATAGTTTCAACATTCATGGAGAGGGAGTCTAGTAGCATAGACTCCTTTTTTTTTGAATGAAAATGAAGGTTGCAAAGATTCAATCTTTAATTAGGTCTGTATAGTTTACGGCTATCTCATGCTGATTTTCGAAGTCAAATAAGGTGACACTGCGGATGCTATATAAAAGAGTCCAAAATCTTTCAAGAGACAAAAGATATTGAAGTCTTGCTTCCTCCTTAGCACTGATTGCATTTTGTAATTCTAAGATGCTAAGAGCTCCTGATTTATATTCGGCAATTGCGGCATTGAGTCGCTGTGTGGCTACTTGGTCAGTCTTTATTTGAACGTTGACTTTATTCCACTGATTATTGTATTCTCGTACTAAACTTTTGATATGAAGATCGAATAATTGAGTTTGATCTACAATTTGACTTAATGTTTGCTCATGCTTTGACTTTGCAGCTTTAATTTGATTTTTACTGTTATTCCAGTCTAAGATTGGGATGGTGATGCCAATACTTACAATTTGTTGATCAATAGGATCCCGATAAGCTGCTTTAAAGCGGTCGGCTGTTTGTGATAACCCTATTTGTAGGAATAAATTAGCTTGTAGCCCTGAGTTTGATTTTGCTAGAGCAACATTGCTTTCACTTTCTATTTTTTGTAAAGAGAGATTAATCATTTTCGGGCTATTATCTCTTGCATACGATAGAGCTTGGTTTGAAGAGATGGAGTAGTGAGGTATAATAGAATCAATGTGAGTACTAAAATTCACATCGTCTGTATATTTAAGGAATACTTTAAGAGCTTCTTGTGCATTGAGATGTTCATCATTATAGACTAGAATATTTCGTTGAGCTTGCAGACGCTCCATTTCGAGATGCAAGATCTTGCTTTCAGATATCTTCCCCTTTAGATACGCATCTTCTGCTAAGGTATAAAGCGAATCGGCAACATTAAAGTTTGTTTGAGCAATGGATAGATTGGATTGAGCTACAGCTAGATTAAAATATTTGCTGATCGCAACAAGTGTAACAAATTCAAGTGTTTCGAGATACCTTTTCTTTGCTTCTTCATACTTTAATGGGGTGACCTTATTTTGCCACTTTAAATCATTATATCCGAAGAGATCTTGAGTGTAACCTATTTGTATCGGAACGGTTTGGAAAGTAGTATTTGTATGTTTAAACTGATAGAGGTTTTGAATCGAAGATTTTAAAAAGAGATTACCTCCTGTAAATTTTATGTTTTGACTTGCGGTAAGTGTTACATCGGTTGATAAAATATTTTGATCGATGAACTTCTCAGAGCCATCGGGTTGAGTTATTTTACTAATAGATCTATTTAGATTCGGATTTGAACTTAGAGAGAGGATGGGTAAGAACGTCGCTTCGGATGCTTTATAGTTCCAATACTCTGTTCTGAATTCATGTTGTGCATTGGTAGCCTCTGTTGCAAATTTGCGGGCAAGTTCAATGGCTTCCGATAGCGTTAGCGGAATGGTTGGTTCTTGCTTTTGAGCTTTGAGTTGATCAAATAACAGAAAGAAGCATAAATATATTAGGAATAGTCTTCTCATTCAAATACAATTCAATTGAAAAACATTCATTTAAATCAATTGGTTCTAAAATAATAAATGAAATGGAGCAACAGGTGAAGGTGTAAAATCTTCATGCATTAAATATGGATACAACTTAATTTTATAGATTTGTGCATTAATTTGGATATTAAATGAAGATTATGAAGAAATATATTGTAGGCGCATGCCTTGGATTGGTTGTGATGTGTAGTTGTAGTAGTGTTCCTGTCACAGGGCGTAAACAAGTATTGTTAGTCTCAGATAAGGATGTATTGACATCAAGCTTTCAGCAATACAACCAATTTATAAAAGGGGCAAAGCTATCTAAGGATGGAACCAAATCGGCACAAGTAACACGAGTAGGAAAACGCATTGCAGATGCTACAGAAAGTTACCTGCGAATAAATGGATTGGAATCAGAGATTCCCAATTATCAATGGGAATTTAAATTGGTCGATGATCCGCAAGTAAATGCATTCTGTATGCCTGGCGGAAAGATTGTTGTTTATACAGGTTTACTTTCGCAGGTCGCAAACGATGATGAATTAGCAGTGGTTGTAGGGCACGAAGTTGCCCATGCTGTAGCAAAACATGCAAATGAACGAATGAGTCAGCAAGTAATGTCTCAATATGGAGCATCTATTTTGGGAGCAGCATTATCAGGCTCATCAGATATTGTTCAAGCTGCGGCGGGAACTGTTTATGGGTTAGGGTCTCAATACGGTGTTATGCTTCCTTATTCTCGTAAGCATGAATACGAAGCCGATTTCATGGGATTAGTATTTATGGGACTGGCAGGTTATGACCCGCATGCTGCGTTAACTTTCTGGCAAAAGATGGCAAGTTCAGGTTCTCCTAAAACAGCCGAATTTATGAGTACACACCCATCCGATGCTAGTCGTATCGCAAAACTTAAAGAAAGTATTCCGGAAGTAGAGACGTGGTTGCAGCAGCAAGGAATTAAACCCGGATATAATTCACAGATGAACGTGCATGGTAATTCGCAACCCATACCTACAGTAA
>X396_Morelets_crocodile__coassemble_83_pt1 | contig 14825 bp, 10 predicted proteins | sample X396_Morelets_crocodile__metabat2_low_PE_001 | metagenome-assembled genome bin X396_Morelets_crocodile | reverse complement strand
CTATGGTTGACCTATTTGTTAACTGTAGTGTGCTTTTTTATTTTGATGCAATAACGCTTATATATAAAAGTAGAGGATTACCCCGAAAGGTAATCCTCACCAAAAGTTTAATCTTAATTCTCAATGTAGTGAAAAAAGTATTTGTCGTGTTATTATTCTAGACTTTAGAGTCTAGTAAGGTAGGTTTTGGTTAATAACAAATACGTTTTTTCGTGCAGATTAATCACAACCTTCACAATATTGTAAATTGGCCAGTAATGACCGAATTAGTATTCATTCCAACAATAGTCAATGTGTATTCTCCACTTCTAAGGCTTTTAATACTTAATTGACATTTTCCATCTCTACCTCGTAACATTTTGCTTTGTAACGGTAGTCCGTATACATCTTCAATTTGAACTTGGTAGTTTTCATTAGTCCCCAATACTTCTACAGTAAGTACACCGTTCTCAATGTATGCTGCAGCCGTAAGGGTAGGAACAGAGCGTACTTCATTTTCTCTTCCATGTTCTCTGAGCTGATCCATTAAAATAAGATCTTCTCTATTGAATGAACTCGCAAAAGTCATTACAGAGATAAAAAGAAAAACAATACTGGTTAGCAATCTTTTTGCATTCATATCCTAGTGTTTTGTATTTGATGTATTGCAAATATATGCAAAAGAAATGATATTTGTACTTGTAATTAGTCGATAATAGGTTGTAATAGCTCTTTGTATAGATGTTGATAATCAGCATTTTAAGCTATGTGCTGTCTCTAAAACCTTGTAATGCCTTTTTAGATGCATAAAATGTTCATAAAAAAGAGATTTTATTTTAGTTGTTCCTCAAGAAATGCAATAATATCTTCACCTTCTTTCGTTGATAGTTTTTTTCGAATATCAGTTTTTCGTTTGTGTATACTATAAACACTCAGTTGAAGAATAAATGCAATCTCATCGGTTCGAAATTCAGCTTTAAGCAAACAACAAAGTTGAATTTCTTTGTCGGTAAGATTCGGATATCGATGCGATAATTTCAATTCAAAATTATCATACAACTCATTTATCGTTTCATATAATTCTTGCCAGTTGAGAGAATAGTCCGTTTGTTCTCCATACATAACCTCATTAAACTTTTGCAAGAAGGACTTACTCTTGTCTGGAGATTGTGCATGCATTAGGGCTACTTTTTTTGACACTTCAAGATTATGCAATAATAATTTCTTTAGCTTATTATCTTTTGCTTCATAATCAGACACCATTCTATTTAGAGTTTCAAGTGTTGTTTCCGCTTGAATAAGGCGTTGCTCTTTCTTCTTATTTGCATTATTGATAATATATGCGGCTCCGATAATTAGAATCACGAGAATTACAATGAAGATTGTCAACGTTAACCGCTCTGCAAGTAATTTGTTATTTAGATTCTCAAGACGTTCGTTATTATATTTCTTTTCTACCTCAATCAATGAAGCTTGTTTTTTAGCACTAATGACACTGTCTGAAGAGGCTGTATATAATTTATAATACTCAAGAGCACCTTTGTAGTTATTCGTCTGTTCTTCAATTTGACTTAAACTATAATATATGGTGAGTAGCCTGAGGTGGTCATTAATGCTTTCAGATGCTTTCAGTGCTTCTTCTTGATAATAACGAGCAGAGTCATTCTCATTAATATCTTTGAATATGTATGCTAGTGTTATATATCGGTTGGCTTTATTTTCAGGAGTTGTATTGGCTGAAAAAGATTGTTTGATACACTCGATGGCTTCTTTATTTTTATTGATTTTGCGATATGCAATGCCTTTATTTTTAAGAGCATGAGATAAGCCAATTTCATTTTTTGTAGATTTAGCATATTCGATAGCTTTATCATAATAGATAAAAGCGCTATCACTTTTTTGATTTAGATTATAGCAGTCCGCTATTGAAATATATATAAGGTTTTTGTATTTGTTGTTATTGGCAATATCGAAATATCGTTCAGACTCAGTATAACTATTTATTGCCTGTGTATAATTGAACTGAGACTGGTGCATTACTCCCATGTAATAATAATTTCGAGCCTTTAATTCGTTATCATTAATTTTATTACATTCTTCGAGCGATGCTAAGTAATATTGAGCCGCATTTTTTAGGTTGTGATTATGATGAGCAATTCGTCCGGCATAATAATTTGCCAGAGCTAGTTTCGGAATGTCATCGTATGTTCGAAATGTTTCGATTGTTTGAACAAGTAAAGAGTCATACTTATTCTTTTTGTATAACTTGTCTGTTGCTTTGCAATAAAGCAATACAAACTCGGCAAGTATTTTGGGATTTGTATGTTCTTCTATCTGGAGATCGTCTAATAGCACATAGGCGCTGTCCGGATTTTCGTCAACAAGTGTTTCACATGTTTCGATTATCGTATTTATGTTCTTTTTCTCGCAGTAGCTAAAGATAAATACGAATATCGTTGTTATCAATATAACCTTGGCAGAGGTTTTCATTTCATCTTTTTAATTAAGGGCATTGTTACAAAGATATCTAAATATTGATCAGATCAAATCTAAAAATGAAAATTTATGCATTTATGCATTTTCGATTTATCGATATTGCCTTACTTCCACACCAACTCTAACTTTGACGTTATCATTGATCTTGAATTTAGCGGAGCCTCCAATAATATTTTGTGGAACAAACGCCGGTTTTATTATGCGAGGCGTCTTGTTGTCTTGAATCATATATCGGCCGTATGTACTAAGGGTAAGGTGTTCATCTACATCATACTCCATGGCAGAATATACTCCAAGATTATGAAATGGGGAATAATTGTATGGATTATAGAACGACGAATTTACTTCTGAGCCATTGATTAGTCGAGTTTTCTCATTTAGATAAGTAACTAAAGCTAATCCGATCGCATTGTATCCACCTATACCTGGTAGTTCATCTCCGTGTGCATGTGCGTAGATTGGCATTCCTTTCATTAGTTGCAGTGCCGGGTTTCCAAACGTAACAATATCGGGTTGAGCAATTCCGCGTAAATCTAGTTTTAGTGATAACGGTTCTCCAATAGTCATCGGTTTATCATAAACACGAGGAATGACGATCATATGAGCAGTATCTTGTTCTGCTATTTTTCGTAATTGTGCTATATCAAACTCAATATGCTCTCCTTTGTATGCTTTCCCAACCTCTTGGGCAATACAAGGAGAAATAGTTGCTAAAGATATAATCATAGAAATGAGTATGAACGTTATTTGAGCATATAGGCTTCTTTTCATCTCGATCTGATTTAGATAATTCAATATTTTGCATAAATAGGATATAGACAATATTCATGATATAAAAATAAATATCATCTACTTTAGATTCGTTTCAAAGATGTGAAAAAAAAAAGTCACTACCAACTGAATGATAGTGACTTTCTATATTTAATAAGAATTGTCTTATTTGTATTCGTCCCAACGTTTGATTTGGATATCGTCTTCGCTCATGTTGCAGAATGCATTGATGAAAGCAGAAGCCAAACGTGCATTTGTCAACAATGGAATGTTGTAGTCAATTGCCGCACGACGGATTGTATATCCATTCTTCAATTCATCTTGAGTAAGATTCTTTGGAATGTTTACAACCATGTCAATTTGTTTCTCTTTAATCATTTCTAGAGCAGAAGGAGTTTTACCTTCACTAGGCCAGTAAACTTGGGTAGTTTCTACACCGTTTTCTGCAAGGAAACGATGAGTACCGCCAGTAGCGAATAAGTTGTATCCTTTCTCTTGAAGTTTACGAGCTGCTTCTAATAGATCTACTTTTGATTTTGTAGGACCAGAAGAAATCAGAACATTTTTCTTAGGAATAGAGTATCCTACAGAAAGTAGAGATTTCAATACAGCTTCGTAATAGTTGTCTCCAATACATCCAACCTCACCTGTAGAAGCCATATCAACACCTAAAACAGGGTCGGCTTTTTGCAAGCGGTGGAATGAGAATTGAGAAGCTTTGATACCAACGTAATCTAGATCAAATTCGCTCTTGTTTGGTTTTTCAACTTTAAGACCAAGCATGATTTGAGCAGCAAGATCGATCAAGTTGATTTTTAGAACCTTTGAAACGAATGGGAAGCTTCGTGAAGCACGAAGGTTACACTCGATTACTTTGATGTCGTTATCTTTTGCAAGGAACTGAATATTGAATGGACCAGAGATATTCAACTCTTTAGCAATCATACGAGCTACTTTCTTGATGCGACGCACAGTTTCTACATACAAACGTTGTGGAGGGAACTGGATTGTCGCGTCACCAGAGTGAACTCCGGCAAATTCGATGTGCTCTGAAATTGCGTACATAACGATATCACCTTTATCAGCAACCGCATCGATCTCGATCTCTTTGCAGTTTTCGATAAACTCTGTTACTACAACAGGGTGTTTTTTCGAAACATCAGCAGCAAGAGCTAAGAAGTCGATTAGTTCTTCGTGATTCGAACATACATTCATCGCAGCACCCGAAAGTACATATGAAGGTCTTACCAATACAGGGAAACCTACTTCTGCAACGAAACCGTTTACGTCATCAACAGAGCTAAGCTCTTTCCAACGAGGTTGGTCTACACCGATACGGTCTAGCATGCTCGAGAATTTGTGACGGTCTTCAGCATTGTCGATGCTTTTTGCAGATGTACCAAGGATATTTACCTTTTGCTCATCAAGACGCATTGCAAGGTTGTTAGGGATCTGACCACCAACAGATAGCATTACACCATGAGGATTTTCAAGTTCGATGATATCCATAACTCTTTCAAACGTAAGTTCGTCGAAGTATAGGCGATCACACATATCGTAGTCTGTAGATACAGTTTCAGGATTGTAGTTGATCATTACCGAACGATATCCTTCTTTGCGAATTGTTTGCAAAGCATTAACCGAACACCAGTCAAACTCTACAGATGAACCGATACGGTATGCACCAGAACCAAGAACGATAACCGAACGGTGGTCGCCTAGGTATTTGATATCATTTCCGGTACCACTGTAAGTAAGATACAAGTAGTTGGTTTGTGCTGGATATTCAGCTGCAAGTGTATCGATTTGTTTTACAACAGGAACGATACCAAACTCTTTACGTCTTGCACGGATATCCAAGCTATGCTTTTCAATCTCAGCAGTTGATTTGTAAACAAGTTTTGCAACCTGGAAGTCAGAGAATCCCATTTGTTTCGCAGAACGAAGCAAGTCTTTAGGAATCTCGATTGAGTTATTATATTGTTCAAGTTCTTTAGAGCACTTGAAGATATATTCTAGTTTTTGAAGGAACCAATGGTCGATACGAGTTAACTCGTGAATTTGCTCCACTGTATATCCTTTTGCAAAAGCTTGAGAGATAGCGAAGATGCGCTTATCTGTTGGAGCTTTTAGCTCTTTTTCAAGATCGTCAAACTTCAACTCTTTGTTGGCAACGAAACCGTGCATACCACCCGCAACCATACGAAGACCTTTTTGAATAGCCTCTTCGAATGTGCGACCAATTGCCATAACTTCACCAACTGATTTCATACTTGAGCCGATCTCTTTCGCTACACCTTGGAATTTGCCTAAGTCCCAACGAGGGATTTTACAAACGATGTAGTCAAGAGCTGGTTCGAAGAATGCAGAAGTTGTTTTTGTAACCGAGTTGTTCAATTCGAACAAGCCGTATCCAAGACCAAGTTTCGCAGCAACGAAAGCCAATGGATAACCAGTTGCTTTAGATGCAAGAGCTGAAGAGCGGCTCAAACGAGCGTTTACTTCAATCACGCGATAATCTTCTGAATATGGGTCGAATGCGTACTGAACGTTACACTCTCCAACGATACCGATGTGGCGAACGATGCGGATTGCAAGTTCACGAAGCTTGTGGTATTCGCTGTTTGTAAGTGTTTGTGAAGGCGCAACAACGATACTTTCACCTGTGTGGATACCCAGTGGGTCAAAGTTTTCCATATTACATACTGTAATACAGTTGTCGTATGCGTCACGTACTACTTCGTACTCGATTTCTTTCCAGCCGCGAAGCGATTTCTCGATCAAAAGCTGATTAGAATATGCGAATGCTTTTTCTGCAAGTTTCTCAAGTTCTTCTTGATTGTCGCAGAATCCACTACCAAGACCTCCCAATGTGTAAGCGGCACGTACAATAACCGGATAACCTAGTTCTGCAGCAGCTTTACAAGCGTCTGCTGTTGATTCAACAGCAAGACTTTTGATTGTTTTAACATCGATTTGGTCAAGTTTCTTTACAAACAGGTCACGGTCTTCTGTGTCGATAATCGACTGAACAGGAGTACCTAGTACTTGAACGTTGTAACGCTCAAGGATACCTGATTGGTATAACTTAACACCACAGTTCAAAGCAGTTTGTCCGCCAAATGCAAGAAGAATTCCGTCTGGTTGTTCTTTAGCGATAACTTTTTCAACAAAGTATGGAGTTACCGGCAAGAAGTAAATCTTGTCAGCTACACCTTCCGATGTTTGAACTGTTGCAATATTTGGATTGATCAATACAGTTTCGATACCTTCTTCACGAAGCGCCTTTAAAGCCTGTGATCCAGAGTAGTCAAATTCTCCAGCTTCACCGATTTTTAGAGCTCCCGATCCTAAAATCAAAACTTTCTTTATGTCTTTATTAATTGCCATCTTTTTAATAAACTGTTTTTCGTGAAACGCCGACACTTTTACGATGTCGTTTTGCTTTCAAGGTAAAAAAATAGCCTTCGGATAAATAAAAAATCCTTAGGCTTCGTGAATCATTTTAATGAAGTCGTCAAACAAAAATTCAGTATCAGTAGGACCACTAGCCGCTTCCGGGTGGAACTGAGCTGAGAAGAAAGGTTTCGTCTTGTGCTTAATACCTTCGTTTGTACCGTCGTTCATGTTAATGAATAGAGGTTCCCACTCTTGACCAAGAGTTGAATTATCTACAGCAAAACCATGGTTTTGAGATGTGATGAAACATCTGTTTGTTCCAACCATTCTTACTGGCTGATTGTGTGAACGGTGTCCATATTTCAATTTATATGTGCTAGCACCACCTGCTTTTGAAAGAAGTTGGTTACCCATACAAATACCAAAGATAGGCTTATCTTGGCTGATAGCTTTACGAATATGATCTACTGTAACATTACAATGGTCAGGGTTACCTGGTCCGTTTGAAATGAAAAGTCCATCGTAGTTCAATGTTGAGAAGTCGTAATCCCAAGGCACTCGTACCACGTTTACGTTACGGTCTGTAAGGCAACGGATGATGTTGTGTTTTACACCACAGTCTACCATTACAACAGTTTTATCGCCACTTCCATAATTGATCACTTCCTTGCAGCTAACGTTTGCTACTTGGTTTTCAATGTTTGGATCGATAAAGTCAATTTCATTCTCATCAGAGAACACCAATTTACCCAACATTGATCCTCTTTCGCGCAAAAGTTTTGTCAACTCGCGAGTATCAATACCGTAAATACCGGGAACTTTACTGTCTTTAAGCCAATCGCCAAGACTTCTTTCTGCATTCCAGTGACTGAAATCGAACGAGTAGTCTGAGATGATTAAACCGCTAACTTGAACTTTCTCTGATTCATGAAAATCTGAGACTCCGTTTGTTGTTGTACTCTGCGGAACTCCGTAGTTACCAACCAAAGGATAAGTTACAGTTAGAATTTGTCCTGCATACGAAGGGTCAGTTAAGCTTTCTGGGTAACCCACCATTGCGGTGTTGAAAACTACTTCGCCAGCTGTAGGATTCTCATAACCAAACGATCTTCCTTCGAAGCAAGTTCCGTCGTCTAGTACTAATTTAACAGGTTTTCCTTTTTGCATGGAATTGTAATTAAAAAAGCGTTTTTAAAAGTGAGAGTTGTTAGTTTATCTCAGCAAATGTAGCAACATATTTCCATACCACCATCATAAAGAGTCAAATGATAGTATTTTGTAAGAAATAAAGCTCATTTTGTTAATATGTGTGTTTTTGAATCAGTGCTGTCGCGTATGCGGCAATTCCTTCTTGTCTGCCCACAAAGCCCAATTTCTCAGTTGTAGTAGCTTTGATAGAGATATCATCCGCATCAACCTTCATAACATCGGCTAGTGTTTTTTGCATTGTCGGAATGTGTGGATTCAATTTCGGGCGCTCGGCGCAAATTGTAGCATCAATGTTGCAAAGCTCGTATCCTTTGTCGCGAATCAGTTGTATGGTTTGTGCCAATAAAATCTTACTGTCAATATTTTTAAACTCTCCGGCCGTATCGGGAAAGTGAAACCCGATATCTCTAAGATTGGCAGCACCTAGCAGCGCATCACAAATAGCGTGAATCAGGACATCTGCATCAGAGTGTCCTAAAAGTCCTTGTGTGTGATCTATTTTTATGCCGCCCAGCCACAGCTCTCTATTGTCGGCAAAAGCATGTACATCGTATCCGAATCCAACTCTTATCTTCATAGTTATAATAATGGTGTTTATACTTGATTGCAAAAATAAACCCATGCATTCAATTCCGAAGAACAAAAGCATGGGTTATGTATTTATCATTTCACTTGGAAGTCGAGAAGTTTCTTATCTTCGAGATAGCCGGTGAGTCTGTCGCCGATATGAACCGGACCTACACCAACTGGGGTACCCGTGTAAATCAAATCTCCGATCTTCAATGTGAAGAATTTGCTTACATATGCGATAATTTGATCAATGGAGAAAAGCATATCTTTTGTATTTCCCTGTTGTACCATCTTATCATTGATGTTGAGATGAAAAGAAGTACAATTGATATCGGTAATATCAGTTACAGGAATAAATGTTCCTAAAACTGCTGAGTGATCAAAAGCCCTCGATATTTCCCACGGTAATCCTTCTGCTCTGAGCTTATTTTGAAGATCTCGTGCTGTAAAGTCAATGCCTACAGTAACTTCTTCATAATAGCGATGAGCAAATCGTTCGGCAATATTTTTGCCTAAACGAGATATTTTTACAACAACTTCCGTTTCATAATGAATCTCGTTCGAAAAGTCCGGAATGTAGAACGGCTTTCCGTCTTTCAATATTGAAGAATCTGATTTCATAAAAATCGTTGGCTCTTTCAGCTCAAGCGTATGATTCAGTTCTTTGTTGTGTTCGGAATAATTCATTCCTACCGCAATGATCTTCATATTACTTATTGTTGAAGTTTAATCGATTAAACATTACTGCCAAGTGTGCATAAATGGAAGTGTTTTGGATGACGATATTATCCGGAACTCGCAATCTAAAAGGAGTGAAATTCCAGATTGCTTTAATTCCTCCGTGAATGATAAAATCGGTTACCTCCTGAGCTTTGTCTACCGGAACAGTAATAATGCCGATTTGAGCGTTGATGGTTTTTTGCATTTCCGCAAAATCATCGAAGTGATATACCGGAATACCATTGATTGAAGAGCCTACAGTGTTCGGATTTACATCAAATCCTGCAACTACTTCCAATCCGAATTGAGCAAGTCCGGAGTCGTGTAGTAATGCGGCACCAAGGCTACCAACGCCAAAAATAACAGCTTTGTGTGTTTGAGTGAAGCCGAGAAAACGTTCCAATACATCGATCATTGTATCTATTTCGTAGCCGACACGTGTCTTTCCCGAAATGTGAACAAATGACAGATCTTTGGCAACTCGAGAAGCATCGACACTTATTTCCTTCGCAATCTGTGTAGACGATACGTAGGTCTCACCTCTGTTCTTTAGTAGTTTAACAAAGGCTAGGTACCAAGGTAAGCGTCGGAGAGTTGGCTCCGGAACGTTCCATGTAATAGTTGATTCTTCGCTTTTCATTTTCTCGTTTTGCTCATTTAAGTGCAAAAGTATATTTTTTTTACGAACTATCAATTTCAGAGGGCACTCCTTAACAATAAGAAGTGCTTGTTTGGCTTGTGAAATTTGAAAGATCAAGCTCCGACTGTTTACACGGACAGCGGCAACCGTGAGTGACTTTTACTACTTGTTTCGTAGTGGCGGTCTATTTGGTTTTGCGAATATAGGGACTCGAAGCAGCTTCCGATCCGTGTTCGTCTCTGTTTGTCTGTATTCGTCTTTCTTTTTACGTGTTCTTACGTTTTGGGAGGCTTGTTTTTGCCCACGCACGGTGCTTGTTTTTATTCACGCAGCGTGCGTGTATTCAGTTACGCTGCGTCAGTAGTTTTGTTTACGGAGCGTGAATGATTTCACTTATGCTCGGTGCGTAATTCTTCTGACTCCGAAACTTGCGGCTATGATTTACACATACATATATCCCCCTAAGGGGTATATATATGTATGGTATCATAGCGCAAAAAAAAATAGAGTAACATGGGCTGTTTTGAGCATGAAAGAAGCTAAGTGTAACCCGCATTCTAGCAGGAAAAGTGAGCAGGCGTTATTGTTCTGTTTTAGCCTTAAAACCGTGGTCCGTGACGAACCCTTTTGGATGCGTGACAGACCTTTTTGGATGTGTGATGAATCCTTTTGGATCTGTGGTGCACCTTTTTGGATGCGTGACAGACCCTGTTTATTTTGCATTATTGTATATCAAGAAGCAGCAAAAAAACGCTATTTTTACCGGGAGATCTAAAAGAATTGTCGATACATATTAATATATGAGCTATGAAAAAGAATGATTGGAGAGATCGATTGAATGTTGTTTACTCGACAAATCCTGATTTTCAATATGAAAACGGTGATGAAGAAGAACTAGAAACAATCGCAAAGGAGAAGCAACCGCTAAAAATACAACTCGATAAACGCAATAGAGGAGGAAAGGCAGTAACGCTTGTAACCGGTTTTGTGGGAACTGAAGAGGACCTGGTAGAATTGGGGCGTTGGTTGAAGGTAAAATGCGGAGTAGGTGGATCTGCAAAAGACGGCGAGATGATCGTGCAAGGAGATCTTCGTCAGAAGGTATTAGAGCTGTTAAAGAAAGAAGGCTATAGCAAAGCTCGTATCATCTAAGAGGTGGAAGTCGCTAGTTGTAAGTCTATAAATAAGCATCAAAAAACGAGATAATTAGAAGTATTATGTTGACACTTTATCGAGCATCGGCAGGGTCGGGTAAAACGTACAAACTGACAGAGGCATTCTTGAATCTGTTGTTTAACAATCCCGGCGGATTTAAGCGTATTCTCGCGGTTACTTTTACCAATAAAGCAACCGAAGAGATGAAAACCCGTATCGTGATGGAGCTTTACGCGCTTGCAGACGGTGAAAAATCGGGCTATCTCGAAGGCTTGATGAAGCGATTCGACAGAACAGAGCAATCGATACGTAACGAGGCAAAAGAGATTTTGATCGATGTGCTACACGATTACTCTTCTTTTAATATCAGTACGATAGACCGTTTCTTTCAGCAAACCATGCGTGCCTTTACCCGTGAAATCGGGTTGCAAGGAGGATATGGTCTAGAGATGGATGAAAGAATGGTGTTGACAGAAGCGGTTGAAATGATGCTAAATGACTTGCAAAAGCCCGAAAATAAGAACCTGCTTGATTGGCTGATCCGATTCACGACAGACAAAGTAGAAAACGGAGACAGTTGGGAGTTGCGCAAAGATATTTTGGGGCTGAGTCAGGAGATCTTTAAGGAGAGCTTCAAAGAATATGCCGACAAAGTAAATGAAGATACGGCCCAAAAAGAGACACTTCAAAACTACAAGGCGAAACTCGATGGTATTGTAAAAGAGTTTGAAGCTAAGGTGAAGCAGCTTGGCGAGAAAGGAGTCAGCTTACTTGATCAATACGGGTTGAAGTTCTCCGATTTCAAAGGAGGTTCTCGCTCTCCATTTGGCTACTTTGATAAATTAGCTTCAGGAGACTGGAAGGAACCAACAGCTACTTTTTGCAACTTGGTAGATACGTTAGACAACTGGTCTACAGCAAAAGCGGCGACAGAGGTAAAGTCTCAAATCGAGTCTGCTTATCACGGGGGACTCAACGACTGTGTTCGACAGATTGTAGACTTATTCAGTAATCGTGCCGATTATTTATCCGCGGTGAGTATTTTGCGTTTTTATTACGTGTTGGCTATCTTGAGCGATGTGTCTAAACAGGTTTCGGCCTATCGACAAGAAAAGAACATCATGTTGATTTCCGATACAAACGAACTCCTCAATAAAGTGATTGATGAAAGCGACGCGCCGTTTATTTACGAGAAAACCGGAGTGAATATTGATAACTTTATGATTGATGAGTTTCAGGATACATCGTCGATGCAGTGGAGCAACTTTCGCCCGCTCATCAAAAACTCATTGGCTGAAGATCGTTTCAATCTGATCGTAGGTGACGTGAAGCAAAGTATCTATCGTTTTCGAAATTCCGACTGGACGTTGCTTGACACGCAAATTGCAAAAGACTTTGTTTCGGAAGGGATTGAAGAGCAAGTACTCGAAGATAATTGGCGTAGTTGTAAATGCATCGTAGATTTTAATAATGCTTTCTTTGCGCTTTCGTCGAGAATCCTCCAAGGCGAGTTTAATCTCGGAATGGAAGAGTCTACGCTGAATGAAGATCAGCAAGACGAGATGTCGCATAAACTAACCAAGGCGTATGGTAAATTGTATCAAAATGTAGCACCTCCGTTTTTATCACAAGACGGACACGTGAAAGTGCACTTTATCGAAGAAGAGGAGGTGAGTTGGAAAGAGGCTGCATTAGATCGGATGATCGAAAGTTTGCAGAAATTGCAACAAGACGGCTATCGACTGAGCGATATTGCGGTATTGGTGCGAACCAACTCTGAGGCATCATTGGTTGCCAACAAGTTGTTGGAATATAAAAAAGAGAATCCGGATTCTCCCGAAAAGTATGAGTTTATATCCGACGAGGCATTGTTTATCGGCAGTGCGGCATCGGTACGTTTTATGATCAGTTTGCTCCGTTATTTGAACACGCCTGATGATGAAACACTGTATAAGCTTGCAGTGATGGAGCATCTACGTCTCGAACAGCAAAACAAAACGATTACAGATTTGGCAGATGTCTTTGCCGAAGAAAACGTGCATTTCGATGGACCCGTTGATGCGGAATTGCAGCGACTGCAAACCGAGTCTTTGTATGAGATGATCGAAGGTTTGGTTGCGTTGTTTGCTCCGGCTATTCCCGACAATGAGCAACCGTTTGTGCAAGCATTGCTGGATATGATCATGGATTATATGAATCGGGAGTCGGGCGATTTGGCTCGTTACCTAAAATGGTGGGACGATTTCGGGTATAGAAAAACCATTGTAACCCCCGATGCCCAAGACGCAATTCGTATCATGACGGTGCATAAGTCGAAAGGTTTAGGTTTTAGAGCTGTAGTGATGCCGTTTACCGATTGGGAAATCGAAAGCAAAGGGCATAAAGCACCTATTTTGTGGTGCAAACCCTCGAAAGCGCCATTCAATGAACTTACGCTGGTTCCGATCAAGTATACGAAAGACTTGATAAAGACGATCTTTGCCATGGATTATTATCATGAAAAACTCCATGCGTATATCGATAACCTAAATACACTTTACGTAGCTTTTACCAGAGCCAAAGACGAGATGATCTTGTTTGCGCCGAAAGCCAAAAAAGACGGAATCAACTCGATTGCATCATTGATGGAGAGTGTATTTAATATGGCATCTTCACTGCCGGCTAAAACCCTCGAGGATGATGAGATTGTAAACTTGGGCGATTATTGGGATGACGAACAAGCGACCTTTGAATATGGCGATTGGTGGCATCCAAAATACAAGCAAGGAGAAAAGAAAACCGTGCAGGAAATTGAAATGAAGCGCATCGAATCCATTGATTTGGGCGACAGGTTATCACTGCGTTTACAAGATCGGGATATCTTGATCGGAGACGAGCAGTTGAAATATGGTAAACTGATGCACGAAATCTTGGGAGAAATCACCACTCACGAAGATATTGAGGCGGCTGTAGAGCGGATGATTATTGCGGGGATGATTACCTCTGAAGAAGGAATTCGCCTTTGCGATCTTTTGCAGAAGCACATCTCAAAACCCGAAGTAAAACATTGGTTCGACGGCTCTTTGAAAGTACTGAATGAAATTGAGATTTTATCGGTCGATGACTTTGCAAAACGCCCCGACAGGGTTATGATTGATCAGGGCAATCAAGTGATCGTTGTAGATTATAAATTCGGGCATATCAAAGACAAGTTATATCATTATCAAGTACGCAATTACGTCAAGCTAATCAAACAAATGGGCTTTAAAAACGTGAAAGGTTATTTATGGTATATTGAATTAAATCAGATAGAGCAAGTGAGATAGCTTTCCTGTTTTGATTGTTCTATAAAATAAACTACCTTTGTAACTTAGAATATAACGTGGAAATTTCAACAAACAACATATAATGAAGGTACATAAAGAAGGAACGGGTATTTTATTAACGCTGTTTACAGTATTGTTTCTGATAAACTTCGCTTTATATCAGATGATAGGCGCAACCGGTTGGTTTTACGGAGTTGCTGCAGTGTCGTCTATATTATTCTTGTTGGTTTTAAACTTTTTCAGAAGTCCGTTCAGACGTTTTCCTTACGACTCGGAAGGGCTTGTGATTGCACCTTCGGATGGAACAATTGTAGCCATCGAAGAGGTTATGGAAAATGGGTATTTTGGAGAGAAAAAACTTCAGATATCTATCTTTATGACCGTATTTAACGTACACGCCAATTGGTTTCCGGTAAACGGAACCGTAAAGCATGTCTCGCATCAAAATGGTCGTTTTATGGCCGCATACTTACCAAAATCAAGTACGAAAAACGAACGCTCTACCGTGGTTATTACTACGCCTAACGGAGTTGATGTATTGGTACGTCAAATTGCCGGAGCATTAGCACGCCGTATTGTTA
>X396_Morelets_crocodile__coassemble_81_pt1 | contig 14969 bp, 13 predicted proteins | sample X396_Morelets_crocodile__metabat2_low_PE_001 | metagenome-assembled genome bin X396_Morelets_crocodile | reverse complement strand
GGGCAATAGAGCATGGCGAGTTCCTGAAAGGCATAACTTTTACATACAAAGGTGGTTTCGAGGTGATATGTTGCTGTTTTTTCCATGATAGATACCATATTTAAGGGGACATTCTGCCCGATGTTTTTATCTTAAATATACAAAATAATCTACTATATCACAAGTGTTTACATACACATATTCGCTACAAAAACTGTTTTTACCGAAGGCGTAAATGCTTCTTCGGCGAAAACAGTTTTGCGTTTTCATCGAAGACAGAAAATCGTTTTCAATGAAGAGAATATCGATTATTTAACTACATTTGCATAAGTAAAATCAGATTTTCACAATTCCCCCAAAAAAGTTATTGCCATTTATGATCAAACTTCGCTGCGTAGTAGAGCACATCACGTATCAGAATTCCGAAAACGGATATTCGATCATGAAGGTCAATGTGAAAGGACACAAACATCCGGTCACCATTGTTGGCAGTCTGCTCGAAGTACCCGTAGGAAGTACTCTGCTTTGCGACGGCGACTGGAAGGTGGATAAAAAATACGGCAGCCAGTTTGTCGTAGAATCGTGGCAGGAGGAGATGCCGGCTACCATCCTGGGGATCGAAAAATACCTGGGAAGCGGACTGGTCAAGGGCATTGGTCCGGCGTTTGCCAAGCAGATTGTACGCCAATTCGGACTCGAAACCATCGATGTGATCGAAGAGGATATCCAACGACTACGCGAGGTGCCGGGCATTGGCGAAAAACGGATCGAACAGATTCGCGTAAGCTGGGACAAGCAAAAGGATATCAAAAACGTGATGCTTTTTTTGCAAGGACACGGGGTGAGTACGGCCTATGCGGCCAAAATCTACCGTCAGTATGGCAAGGACAGCATCGAAAAGGTGAAGGGTAATCCGTATGTACTGGCCGATGATATTTGGGGGATCGGTTTTAAAACGGCCGACGGCATCGCGACCAAACTGGGGTACGAAAAGAACGACTTGCGCCGTTGTCGTAGCGGTATTTTGTACACGCTGAATCAATTGGCCAACGACGGACATGTGTATGCCGTGGAGGAGCAGTTGATCAAGTCGGCTTGCGAACTGCTCGAGGCGGATCAGGACGCTATTGCCGCGGCTCTGGCTCAGATGATTGCCGACGAGGATTTGAAATGTGAGGCGGATGCGATTTATCTGCCTGTTTTCTATCATTCGGAATGTGGTACGGCCAAACGGCTCGAGGCTCTTTTTACGGCTGAGGGCAACGACAAGAAGCAGCCTACCATCAATCTGGAGGCGATTACCAAGGAGACGGGTATGGAATACGACGATGTGCAGATTGCGGCCATCAAGCAGGCAGTGGCATCGAAGGTGATGGTACTGACCGGGGGCCCGGGTACGGGTAAAACAACCACTACGCAGGGGATTATCGCGGCGCTGAAAACGGCCGGACTGGATATTCGACTGGCGGCGCCTACGGGTAGAGCTGCCAAACGAATGAGCGAGGCTACGGGTATGGAGGCCAAAACGATTCACCGTTTGCTGGAGTTTAACCCCATGGATGGCTACAAACGCAACGATGAGAATCCGCTCGAGGGCGACGCGCTGATCGTGGACGAGTGTTCGATGATCGATATCGTTCTGATGAACAGTCTAATGAAGGCGATTCCGCTGGGGATGCGCTTGATTCTGGTGGGCGACATCGACCAGTTGCCAAGTGTGGGCGCGGGCAATGTGCTGCGTGATATCATCGACTCGGAAAGGATTCCGGTGATTCGCCTGGTTCGTATTTTCCGTCAGGCACAATCGAGCCGCATTGTGATGAGTGCGCATGCGATCAATCAGGGTAAACTGCCCGACTTGAGTAATGGCAAAGACACGGACTTTTTCTTCATCACGGTAGAAGATGCTACTCAAGTGGCGGATAAGATTGTGGAGTTGGTGAAAGACCGACTGCCCAAGGCGTATCACATGCCAACCAGCAAGATCCAGGTGCTCACGCCGATGCAACGGGGCGTGGTGGGCGCGGCAAACTTGAATGTGATGCTACAGGGGGCTATCAACCCAACCAAAGAGGGGCTAAATCGTGGTGGCTATATGTTTTGCAAGGGCGACCGTGTGATGCAGATTCGCAACAACTACGACAAGAATGTCTTCAACGGCGACTTGGGTTACATCATGGAGGTGGATATGGAGGAGCGCACACTGACGGCCAACTTCGACGACAACCTCGTGGAGTATGAGGTGCAGGAGCTCGACGAACTGTCGCTGGCTTATGCTACCACCATTCACAAATCGCAGGGATCGGAATATCCCATCGTGGTGATGCCGGTATTGATGAATCACTATGTGATGCTGCAACGCAACCTCATCTACACCGGTATTACGCGTGCCAAGAAGATCTGCGTATTGATAGGTACGGCAAAAGCCCTCGCCTACGCCATCCGCAACATGGCAGTGCTCAAGCGCAACACCAAACTAAAACAACGACTCAATCCGGCACTTGCCGAATAAGATACAAAACATGTACTTTTTGGATTAGCATGTTTTCCATGGTAAAATTTAATTAGTTCAACCTCTGCACGTCGTGAGACGAGCAGAGGTTTTTTGTTTCCTGAAAGATATTACTTTTTAAACGGTCTGAATTCAGGCGGTCTTATTTAGAACAGTCAGGAGCATTTTTTTCACATTCTGAATATAACTGACGAACAATAAAATATGATTGATTCTCGATTTTATTTCGTCGAATAAAACAGAGAAGTTGATCTTTCAATGTAAAATCTGTATATTTTGTTTGAATCAATCTTTTAAAGTCAATTTCTGATGTTTTGTGAAATGCTATTCCATAATCATTTAGAAATTGAATTAAGAACAACTGAAATGCTAAAAGAATATTATATTCATACGTATTCTTCAAGGGATTTGCGTTTGCAAAAAAGTCAACGAGCTTTTTGATCTTCTGATAATCATCCGTTATCATTTGACAATATGTATCAAAATCCATTATAGACCCATCCTGATTAAGAATTAATTTAGAAAAATGATCTAGTTCACTTCTATTAAAAAGAGGTTTAATATATCCATGATATCCATCTTGAAATATAGATTCCTTTGCTAAAGATGGGGGTGCACAAAAAAAATTCCTTAACACATTGATCTGTTTAAGATAATTCTCATCTACTTGATCAGCTTGTTTTAAATCAAAGCTGTAAACAGATTTTTCTGCTTCATTGAGGTAGTGTACGAATACTAAAAACCGATATGTGAATGATTTATAATAATAGTACCAAGCCTCATTTTTTTTCCAAGCCCATTCATCAATATAATATACTGCTTTAGGATGCGGATAAGTCATATTTAGCAACCTATATTTCAATTGTTCACAAGCATAAATAAGTGGTGTTTTAGTTTGTGCTAGTTTTTCTTTTATCTGTACTTTTTGCTTGAAATAGTACTCACTTCTCATTTTGTAATGAAAAGAATACTGTTCGTATAAAAAGCGAAATATCCAACCTAGAATAACAAGTAATACTGATACAAATGAACCAAATAAACTATTCTTTAATAGTTCAATAGCCCCATCTTGCCAATGTAATAAATCATAAATAGACATATATCCCTTATTATCAAGTATAAATCAACGACGGAACACAACATCTGTTCTTATAGCCTATAAAACAACGAATTAGCCACATTGTTCTAATTCCTTAGTTAAGAGATCTTTGAACAAATGAATCGCATACAATAGCCACTCATTCATCATTTATTTTTGGCTAATTAATCAGTCACGTTGTGATGCTGCAACGCAACCTCATCTACACCGATATTACGCGTGCCAAGAAGATCTGCGTATTGATAGGTACGGCAAAAGCCCTCGCCTACGCCATCCGCAACATGGCAGTGCTCAAGCGCAACACCAAACTAAAACAACGACTCAATCCGGCACTTGCCGAATAAGATACAAAACATGTACTTTTTGGATTAGCATGTTTTCCATGGTAAAATTTAATTAGTTCAACCTCTGCACGTCGTGAGACGAGCAGAGGTTTTTTGTTTCCTGAAAGATATTACTTTTTAAACGGTCTGAATTCAGGCGGTCTTATTTAGAACAGTCTGGAGCATTATTTACATCATTTACAATATTAATTGGATCATCAATCAAATGCTGTAGTAGAATAATATTTATATATGTATAATAATCACTATTAACGTTTTTATCGATTATATTCGGCCGTAAATAACCAAGAGCGGAAGGTGTTATAACTACCTCTTTATCATACATTAAACCTTTTATCGTAGCCATAGCCATTAATGCGTTTTGGATCGTTGTCTGATTTAATTCACTCGGCAATGGAATTACAGAAGAAATTGCCCTTCCAGACAGGCCTAAGGTCTGTACTGTGAGAGTACCAGTCAATTTTTTTGCTTCGACTCCAGCTTGTATTCCACTAAGTGATGTGATATTAACGTCTGCGGATTTTGTAGTAACCCTAGCTCTCAATCTAACACCTACTCCATAATAAACTGGGATATATTTCGCGTAATATACAATACTGGTAGTATCTATAATTATTTTAACAGATGTAGATTGAACCGTCTCACCTGGTAAAACCGAGACTTCTCTTGAATTTAGTATTTTGGAAGTATCATCGAGTTTCTTGGAAATATCAACGAGCCGAGACCCATACTTTATATAATCCAGAATAACTTCGTATGTCCTGCTACCAGCTTTTGAAGTCACAACTGGAGCTACCGCTATATTTCCACTAGCAGTTATATCTAGAATAGAGAGAAAAACAGTCTCGCTAGGAAGAGCTGCTAATAATTGACAATTCGGTATCGAATCAGTTTTTACTGAAGATATGCAAGGTACCGGATTTATCGGTATATAATTAATTCCAGAAAGATTTTGCGCCGAATCATTCCTAGTAAACAAACTTGATTTGCATGACATTAACCCCAACATTTGGAATAATATCAATAAATAACCTATCGTTTTCATACGACCAACACAATTATTAAAATGTATAACATTCATAATCACATACAAATTACGATACACATCTATGCTCGTTTAATATGATTTTGGAAACAAATAATAAAATGACTGGAATTGTCTAGGCGAGTAGCTGATGTGCTCGAAGCAAAAAAGTATCAACTGCATGACATATCATCTGTTCTATGTAAATACGAATAATTTACATTTACTTCTGCCTATCATGAGACACACAGAGTTTATTTTAATTCTGAAAGATATTACTCTTAAAACAGTCTTATTAAAAACAGTCTGGAGCATTTTTTACATCATTTAGAATATTAATTGGATCATTAATCAAATGCTGTAGTAAAATAATATTTATCCATGTATAATAATCACTATCAACATTGTTATAGTTTATATTCGGCCGGAGATAACCAACTACGCAAGGAGATATAACTACACTTTCATCATACATTAAACTTTTTATTGAACCCATAGCCATTAAAGCATTTTGGATAGTTGTCCGATTTATTTCACTCGGCAATGGAATTGCTGAATAAATTGCTCTTCCAGACAGGCCTAATGCCTGTAACGTAAGAGTCCCTGTCAACTTATTTGCTTCAAATCCGGCAGCTATCCCGCTAAGTGTACCAATATCAACACCCGCAGCAGTTGTAGTTACTGTAGCTCTCAACCTAACGCCCACACCATAATAAACAGGAATGGACTTTGCATAATATACAATATTGGAAGTATCTATTTCTATATTATTAGTTGATAGTTTTTTATTATACAGACTATCTAATAATGTATTAGATAGGCGTAACTCATCTAATACATCAACACACGCACATCCATACTTTATATAATCCCAAATAACTTCGTATGTATTGTTTCCCGTACTTGAAGTTAAATTAACTGGTTCAACCGCTATATTACCATTCACACTAGCCTCTGCATCTAATATAGAGAGAAAAACAGTCTCACTAGGAAGAGCTGCTAATAAATTACAATTTAGTATAGTGTCTCCATTTCTTGAAAATTCACATACTACTGGATTTATGGGTATATAACTAGTTCCAGAAATATTTTGCACAGAATCTTCACTAGCAGATGGACGTGGTATACATGATATTAACCCGAACAAATGGAATAATACCAATAAAAAAAATATCGTTTTCATACAACAAATACTGTTAATTTGAATGTGTAAGATTTTAAATCACAGACTAATTACGATACATTTCTATGCACTTTTAATATGATTTTGGAAACAAACAATCAATTGACTTATTTGTCTAGGCGAGGAGCTAATGTGCACAAAGTAAAAGTAAGAATCAACAATGTAACACAACATCTGTTCTGATCAAATACGAATAAAAAACATCCAGATAATACAGCTAATAAAAAAAGGTTTTGTATAAAATCAGATATGAAACAAGGAACAAGTCTAGTTGTTCTGTTTCTTACGTTAAATAACACAAAACGAGTAATCTTTCTTTATTATCCATATCAGAATACAGAATCAATATGGATTAAACTATTATTAATGATAAAATTCAAACATTCGATCATAGTTCTTGTTGTAATGCTGATTCAGATTTATGTTTAGATACATATTGCAGCTTCAGCAATCCACTCCTGTTAATTGACACGAATCACTAGAAATAAATATCCTCAAATACTTTGAGCTATGACTAAGAAAAAGAATGAGCAAAAGACTGAAAAAGAGATAAATAAAATAAATGACTCTTTTGTACAAAATGCACGTATTCACAGTAAAGATTCTTCTGGAAGTAGCATAAAAGATATTTATTTGAAAACAAATAAATATCTACTTTACAAAGTAAATGCAACAAAAAAAATTGATGAGTTTAGATTTGCCCAAGTAACTGATTGTAATAATAATGAAACAGAAAATCTTTATCCATATTTCTATCAGATAAAAACCATACTTTCTGAGGTATGTATGTATCCAAGTTATACAACCTATAAATTAGAAGCAATTAGCATTATTGGACGCTCTCTTTATCATGATAAGATAAATAAAGATAAGATAAACAAGGATAATACAAATAAAGAAGTTATAAATAAAAAAATTATAAATGATGGTATAGAAAGACTTAGAAATAGTGTAAAAAATGAACTGAATAGACAGCAAACAAGTGTAAAATATTATATGCTAGCTGGTCTCTGTTTTGTTGTGTTAATGATTGTTATTTTTAATATTAGCTACACATTAATACCTATTGTTTTTGAGAATATACCTAAAAACAACGAAAATGATGCAGAGGTTCTTATGTCAATTATTATAGCATGTACAGCTTCAGCCTGTGCCGGATATTTCTCTATGTTACTACGAATAAACTCCTATTATTACGAAGGAGACAATCTATCAATAATAGCTAAATCGAAGAAGGAGAAGAATCCGAAGGAGGAGAAGAATCCGAAGGAGGAGAAGAATCCGAAGGAGGAGGAGCATCCGAAGGAGAAGAGTGTTAAGATTTTATCAGTAATAAAGGCTTTGTCTCGTATTCAAATCTCAATGATTGCAGGCTTTGTCTCATATATTTTACTAAGTAGTAATGTCCTAAATATATTTCCTACAGCCAATGATAAATTTGAAAGCCATCAATTTATTGTTGTTCTGGTTGCTTTTATCGCCGGATTTAGTGAAAAATTGATTCCTGATTTTATGTTGAGTTACGAAAAATCGACAAAAAAATCAAAATCACAAAATACTCAAGCCGAAAAAGATATGAGTCAGAAATAATACAAAAGCCTCTGCAGATCACATCACTTGTGAATCTCGGAGGCTTTATAAGTTACGACACGAGCTTTAACTTCTAAAGAACTACCCTCATCTACCCAAGCAGTTCATCGTTTACTGCGCATACAATCCCTCCTCACTCATCATTTATTATTGGCTGATTAGTCTGTTACTCCCCATTTATTCCTTATTTATTCCTCACTTCACGATCGTTTATTCCCGATTACGGAAGTTGACGCACGTTGACGGATTTGTCGCATGGCTCCTACCCTATCTTCGAGCTGTGATCAAAAAACAACATGTTCAACAACTAAAAACGTAAAAGTTATGGCATTGAAGTACAAAACCGTATTGCGCAAAAACATGCACAAAGACGCTCCGGCAGATTCTAAATTGGTATATGGCGCCACGAAGTCGGCCGGGAAATATTCGCTCGACCAACTGAGTGCTGATATCAGCGAAGTGAGTACTGCCAGTGAGGGAGATATCCGACTGGTAATTTGCGGAATGGTGCAGATGGTGAAAAAGGCTTTGCTACGTGGCGAAACGGTGACGATAGACGGATTTGGCAACTTCCAACTCAAAGCGGGAAGTACCGGAGTGGCAACCGAAGAGGAGTTTAAGGTGCATTTAATGAAACGCCCCAACCTGGTGTTTCGCCCATCACAATCGATGCAGGTGGTTCGCGACCAAGCGAAGTTTGAACTGATCGAAACGGTTGAGAAATCGGTAGAATGTGACAAACCTCACTCATTGGATTAATCGTATAAAACTTGTAGACTCATGAAAAAGAATCCGTTTATCTCGAAAAAGACCAAATTTGTGAAGCAGCTATTCGAGGCTGCTTCCGAAGCGGCAAAAGCATTCGACCTGAATCCGTCGATCATTCTGGCACAAGCTGCCATCGAATCGGCTTGGGGTGAAAGTGGCATGGCTACTACTTGCTGCAACTACTTCGGTATCATTGCCTGCGGAAAGCCCAATAATTATTGGCACGGCGGAAAAAGTAAAACTACCAGCCGAGGACTCTGCTTTCGCCGATATGCGTCTGCGCAAGATAGCTTCATGGATTACGGACGCTTGCTGCGCGTGCAATATCCACGAGTGGCCGAATTGTCGTTCTTTCCCGAAAGTTTTGCGCAAGCCATCTCCTACAGTGCCTATATCAGCGAAACCAATGGCGACGACCGACCGCGCTACCGCAAAATGCTTGTCAGCATTGAACGCGACATCAGCGAAATCATCAAAACCGAAGGTCTCCTGATCATCGACAGCCGCAAGCAATCCGAAACTGCTTGCTGCTCCGACTACGAGGCTGCATAATTAAACAATAGCGCAACTTTTTATCGATTCTGAATATTCACCTTTAAAACTACATTGCATGAAAAAACTAAAATCCATTCTCGAACTCATCTGGGCCCTCTTGGGTCTCTTCCTCGGACGCTGCCCCAAATCCCGGCCTCCCGACAAATGCCCAATGATTTAATCCAATGCGATTATTGAGATCTTATCTCGAGTTTTCTTTTTACGCTTATAATAGTTTAAAAAGAAAATTCGAGATATTTTTTTGTACAAATAAGAAGACAATTAATACATCCTTAATCAAGATTTATAAGCAAAATAAGGCACATTATAAAAAACAACCATGTCATATAATTAGGTGTTAAATACAGTATTTCTAGTGCAAAAAAGGACAATTTAAGGGGGTTTGACGAGTTTGAATGTTAAATGCAAAAACCTTTGCAGAGGGTATTGGTTTGGAAATAAACGTACAAAACACCATTCTAGACAAATCTAAAATAGAGAATCTATATGATGCAAAAAAACATTCTGATCGTCAGTTTGCTACTGACGACTCTATTGGCGTGCAACGACATCACGGAAAGCAACACGCTAGATAGCAACGCAATACAATACACAGTATCGGTGGATACGCCGCTCCCCCCTGATCTTACGAAGGGAACTCCTATCAATTCGGTCACAGATGTAACTTTCAAAAATATCGGAGTATTGGGATATCATACACCGAATGGGTTTGCTTCCACAACCACACCAACTTCTGATTTCTTGGCAAATGTTGCGTTGAATAAATCCGGAACCAATCAGTGGAGTTTTAACAAAACATATCTATGGCCACAAACGGGTAAAGTTTCTTTTTTTGCTTATGCTCCATTTGCTTCCAAAGACAATGGCATTACCATCTCCCCCGTACAAGGTGCGACGCCTTCCCTTTCCTATACGCTTCCTGCTAGCGTTGCGAATCAACCCGATCTTATGATTGCCGCTCCGCAAATGGATTTGTTTAAAACGGTGGTACCTTTGCAATTTACCCATGCGCTAGCTTGCGTTGGTTTTGATGTAAGTGGAGAGAATGCTCCTATCGAATATATCGGAATAAAAGGGGTCTACACTTCGGGAAAGTTGATGCTAAACATGGCTAACAAATCTCCTCAATGGCAAGATCTCGGTGGAATGTCTACCAATCTTTATGAAATTGGTCTGATTCCGAATGCCGAAGCGACCAACCCGTCTACACCGGTAATGGCGACCAATGGTTACTTGATGATGATTCCGCAAAACTTGTCTGATGATGCCGCTATTGTTGTAAAATTTAAAGGCATCGACCCGAAAGTGATTCCGTTGAAAAAAGCGGGTACCGCGGCTTGGTTGGCCGGACGTAAATACATCTACACGCTCAAAGAGGGCGTTTACACTTTAGACGTTGTCGTAAAAGGCAACAATTGCCAGTATACCGGTGGCAATGTTTCGATGAATATCAAAAGTATCTATACCTCACAAGCGGGATTGACTCAAAATTTAGGCTGGAAAGCTGAGATTGTTTCCTCTTCTACGACAAATCCCTACTGGACTTCTTCCTTCAATTTAGACGATTTGAATAATCAAAATCCGAATAAGAATTTTCATATTAATATAGCTCCTTATACCACGACTTCAACGATCGATAATAACCTGAAAAAGGCCGACTCGGTTTTATATCAAAACATAAAGGATTTATCGTATGTGAATGGTGCTTACACAACGGCCAACTGCTATGTTGTGAATGCGCCGGGATGGTATAAGTTTCCATGTTGGGTGATGGGCAATGCGATCAGCAAGGGTGCTAGCAGTGCGACAATCAACAACCAAGCTTGCATCGCAACCAAGGCTCCTTATTATCAAAATTACGCAGGTACGAATATTACTTCATCCAACCAACTGGCTATTGATACCAATGGTGCAAACGCGCAGCTGGTATGGAGCGATGCTCCTGATTTGGTTTCGAATATCGGCTTGTCGAAGGATCAGAAATACATTGAGTTTTATGTTTCGCCCGAAACAATCCGTCAAGGGAATGCGGTGGTTGCGATTCAGAAAAATGGCAAAGTAATGTGGAGCTGGCATCTGTGGGTTACTGATTGGGCATTGAATACCAAAACTCAAGTGCTCGGATCGGATAATCAAAACACCATGCCATTTGGTATAGGTAGGTGTTCGACTGCAACTTACAACTACGCGCAACGATCTATCACCATTCGTTTTACTCAAAATACAACCAATCTGACCAAAGATGTTACCATTGTGCAACAAGCCAATACGAGTGCATACGGCGAGAATGTATGCTTCTATCAGTGGGGACGAAAAGATCCGATGATCGCTTCGGATGGTTTTGGCGCACAATCGAAGGCTTGTTTTGGCCCTACTCCATTTGCCGTATCAACGAGTACCACGCCGGTTAGTTTAAATACTAGCATCTTGAATCCACAGGTATTTTATTGTTCTGTCGCGTTTCCTAGCAACTGGGAAACTCCGATTTCATATGCGTTGTGGGGCTCCAATATTGTTACGGATAGTAGTATAAAAACCATTTACGATCCTTCTCCTGCCGGATATCTTGTTCCGAATATTTATACGATCTATGCTTTTACCAGAATGGGACACAAGTTTTCGACAACACCGATCAACGGTTGCCATTTCAGCCCGCAGAATAATGACGCATATACGATCTTCCTTCCTGTAACGGGCGGACGCGGCCCGCATGACGCCGCGATCATGGGTAATACTCCGGGACTAGAAGTGGGTTATTACTGGAGCAACTGTAATTACGCTACGACAAATCCCGTTGATAAAAATACCTACCTCAATCTTTTATTTTCAGTAGATAAAACTCCCAATATATTTACGCAAGTAAACCCGAGTGCAAGCGGATTGCCTGTGTGTGCCGCTATGGAATAATTAAAAATATATGAAACATAAGATTTGTAACTGTGCGAAAGGTTGGATACGATCTTTTACACTGCTTATATGCATCGCTTGGATGTATCAACCGCTTTGTGCCCAAACGGACAGCTTGCCGGGTAAAAAGATAAACGGTATCGCCGTTAAAACGAACTTGCTTTATGATGGTGCGATGATTCCTAATATCGCTGTCGAATTCATATTTCCGCAACTGTGGTCTCTGAATGCAAGCTGGAATACGGCATGGTGGAGCAATGATGCCAAACACCGATATTGGCGCACTTATGGCGGAGAGATTGAAGCGCGCAAATGGTTTGGAAAGAAAGCTCACAAAGAAATGATTGGCGGACATCATGCCGGTGCTTTTCTTATGGGTGGTATGTATGATTTTGAATGGGGACATACCGGTTATCAATCAAATTTGTATTTAGGTATCGGTGGCTCGTATGGCTATGCCGTAAAATTATCAAAGCACCTTTCGCTCGATTTTGTAATCGGACTGGGATGTGTGGGAAGTACCTATTATAAGTATAAACCTCAAAACGGTGGTTATTGCGTGCTCGAAAAGCACAATGGATGCTATGTGGGTCCTGTCAAAGCTGAAGTGAGTTTTGTATGGGTGATTGGAGACTTCACGAAAAGCAAGAAAGGAGAACGAAAATGAAACGATTGAATTGTATAGCCGGTTACTCCCTACTCGTATTTCTAGTGTTTACGGGATGCAAAAACAAAGAGTTGTGTCCACAGTGTGAACAAGAAGCCGGTGTGGAAATTGAGTTCGACTGGAGTGATGTGGAAAAGAAACCGGAAGGTATGACTGTGTTGTTCTACAACATGGAAAATGAGTTGATGTACACATTAAACAATGTGCCTCCGGCAGGTGAAACCATCCATATCAATGCCGGTACGTATCGAGTAGCTTGTTACAACAACGACTCCGAATATGAGCAATGGCATGAAGTATCTAATATGGATAGCATGTATGTAGAAACAAGGGTTTCGGAAGAGTTGAAAGCTTCGGATAAACTTCCTCAAGAAGATTTGGTGGAGTGTCCCGACTTTCTATGCGGTGCGATTTTGCAGAAAAAAGAGCTTTTCGCCTATTCGAACGAAACACAGATCGTACTCTTAAAGCCTGAGCCATTACTTTGTCACTATACATACAGTGTCAGTAATATTGAAAATGGTGAGTATATCGAAAAAACTTCAGCTACGCTCAGCGGACTCTCTAGGCGCTATTACTTGTCGCACCCCGAACACCAACTTGGTACCATAACAATGCCGTTTGAAGATAATTTGGTTATTGACGGACAGCATACGGGTGTAGGTAGCATGCTTAATTTCGGAGAATTAAACTTACGCGACAACCACAATTACCTCACGCTTTATATATGGAGCAAAGGCGGAAACTTTAGGGCGATATTTGATGTAACCGATCAGGTGATGAATGCTCCGGATCCAAAAAATGTACACATCGTTATTGACACAAAACTTGTAGTACCTCCCCCAATTGGCGGAGGAGATGGTCTAGAACCCTCTGTGGATGAATGGGAAGATGTCTATTACGACATCATATTATAGATAACATAAAATTGAATCCAACATGGATTAACTTACTAAAAGAAAAAAGATTATGAAAAAATTGTTGATGATTCCGCTTATCGGAACATTGTTGATGAGTGCCTGCTCTGAAAATCAGTCTGACGACATTGTTGAGTCTAACAAAATTACAATTGATGCGTTCGTTCCTAAAATGCTAAAAGGCGAAGATGCAACAGCTACAACTTTGGCCAGTGGTGTAGGTATTTATGCGTATAAAACAGGTACACCTTATACCACACCTTTTATGAGTGATGTAAATTTCAAGAAAGGCAATAGCTATTGGGGATCAACTCCTACGTATTATTGGCCACAATATAGCTTGGATTTTTTTGGTTACTATCCTTATGCCGTAAAACCTACCAATGCAAGCGAACCAACCAAGTTTGCCTATACTGTTGCTCCGGATACCAAAGATCAGTCTGACGTTGTAGCCGCATATACTGGAAATCAGAACAAGAATATTGTACAGATGCAATTTCACCACGCTTTGTCCAAAATTAATTTTGTGATTACTTCTTACAAAAACTCGGGTCTTAATATTGATGTAAACTCCATCGCTATTAAAAACATTCCGATGAGTGCTGATTTCACCCTTCAAACAGCAGCTACTGAGGTTCCTAATTTCTTTACAGTAGCCAATCAAGGTACTGCGACCGGAACAGCTACAATGACAAATACTCCTGCTATTAAAGTAGAAGCCTCTACCGACAATGTGTCGTCAAAACTGCTATCGGGTATGTATCTGATTCCTCAAACTCTTGTAAACTGGTCTTATTCCGACACAAAAGCTTTTCCACTTAATGGTTCTTACATCAATCTGAATGCTTCACTTACCGGCGTTACAGACTATACAGGAAATATCGCGATTCCGATTACAACAGTAAAATGGGAACCAGGGTATAGCTATACTTATAATATTGTGTTTGGTAATGAAACCGGTAGTACCGGTGGTGGTGGTTATAATCCGGACAAAAGTACAGATGGTGGTAATAAACCGGAACAAATTCTACAACCTATCCAGGTAAATGTTTCTGTAGATCAATGGACTGATATTGCTCCAACAATTCCTCCGGTAGTATTGTAAATGCTAGAATGATTTCTTATCGAGCATCGTGCTTAAAAACTTAAAAACCTCTTCGAGAACGAAGAGGTTTTTAAGTTTATTTTTCTATTTTCGCAAACCATAAGCATATATTTAAAGTATAAGCGGATTCTTTCTTTAGATTTATGCATTAGAAATCACGCAAAAGAATCCTACCTTGAACAACCATGAAATGTTTTTCTTTTTTCCTCATGCTCACGGCATGCAGCTTATCTACGTTTGGTCAATCGGCCGATCCTGCTATCTACACGCTTAAAAACACTCCGAATCTGGATGGTGAATTACTTCATTATTATCAGTT
>X396_Morelets_crocodile__coassemble_79_pt1 | contig 15030 bp, 11 predicted proteins | sample X396_Morelets_crocodile__metabat2_low_PE_001 | metagenome-assembled genome bin X396_Morelets_crocodile | reverse complement strand
TCTGGCTTCGGCAATGTCGGTTCCTGAGAAAATCAACCCGAATGCATTGCTTATTGGTTTTGGTCGTCGCTTTGCTACATACAAACGTGCACACTTGCTGTTTACCGATCTTGAGCGACTTGCTAAGATTGTAAACAATGAGAAATATCCTATTCAGTTTATCTTTACCGGTAAGGCTCACCCTGCCGACGGTGGTGGACAAGGTTTGATCAAGCACATTGTTGAGATCTCGAAACGTCCTGAGTTTTTAGGCAAGATCATCTTCCTCGAAAACTATGATATGCGTTTGGCTCGCCGACTAATCTCGGGTGTAGATGTATGGTTGAATACGCCTACCCGTCCGCTTGAAGCATCGGGCACATCGGGTGAAAAGGCCGAAATGAACGGTGTATTGAACTTCTCAGTTCTAGACGGATGGTGGTATGAAGGCTATAAAGAAGGAGCGGGATGGGCATTGACCGATAAGCGCACTTACGACAATCAAGAGTATCAAGATCAACTAGACGCGTCTACTATTTATTATACGCTTGAGAATAAAATTATTCCGCTTTACTTTGCTCAAAACAGCAAGGGATATTCTCCGGAATGGGTTCAATATATCAAAAACTCTATTTGTCAGATTGCACCAGACTATACAACCAAACGTATGCTGGATGATTATATTCAGAAGTTTTATCGTCCGCTTGCCGAACGTTCGGCCAAACTCTCTATCAATGACTTTGCAAAAGCTAAAGAGATTGCATTGTGGAAAGAGAATGTTGCTGCTCATTGGGATTCATTCCAAGTGGTTTCTATTACTTGGGATCATCAGCTCGAGAAACGCGGTGTGCAAGTAGGCTCTCCTTATAAGATCGAGGTGGTTCTTGATAAAAAAGATCTTGAAGGTGACCTTGGAATCGATTTGGTTATTACTACATACGATAATATCAAGAAAGAACAACGATTGAAACGAACAGAGGAATTCAAGGTTGTAAAACAAGAAGGTACGCTTGTATACTATGAAGTAGAGACTTCTCCGGATAAGTCTGGATTGTATAAGCTTGGACTTCGTGTTTATCCTAAGAATCCAGACCTTCCTAATCGTATGGACTTTGCATATACTCGCTGGATTGGATAATTGATTGGTTATATTATAAATAAGAAAAGGGAATCGATACTATACGTCGATTCCCTTTTTATTTTGTAGTATCGTTGGATTAGATACTAAAAAAAGCCCTCATAAATGAGAGCTTTTTTTATTGTTGATTTTATCTAATCTTCTAGATATATTGAGAACAGATTATTGATTAACCCGTTCTCAATAGGGTATGTATGGAAAAAATCTTAAGTCTTTACCGAGCTTAGAAAGTATATGACAAACCAAGTGTTGGTGTGTATGCAGATACTTTATATTCACCTTCGAATACTTTTCCTGGAGACGCAGGATCCGGGTAAGAACCGTGACGTTTGAATCCATGCGTATAAGTGAATGCTCCATCGATAGATAGTCTTGGAATCGGACGGAAGCTAAAACCACAAGTAAGACCCAATTTGTTCATACCTGGTGTTTCTGGATTGTATAGATCTGAACGAACAGGAGACTCATCAAAGTAAGCACCTAGACGAAGATCTAAACGTTCTGTTGTCTTATATTCTGTACCGATACGATAGATACGTGTATTCTTGTAGTTCTTTTCAGCTTTGATATCATAACCACCCAATACATTTTCAGAGAACTTGATATTCAATGAGTCGTAAGCAGCCCAACCTACAAACTGAACTTCGCCCGATACAGTCCAACGATCAGTAGGACGGTATGTAACACCGATGTTGAAGTTTGATGGCATTGGCATTTGTGCGGCAAAAGTACCTTGATCCAATGGAGGAACTTTACCTGACGCTTCTAACAATTTCTTAATTGCTTCGCTCGCATAAGATAGTTCTGCTGTTCCTTCGTTTACTTTCATTTTTACTTTTGAGCGGTATGATGCACCAACTGTAAACTTCTCGTTGATGTCGTACATAACACCAACATTAAACCCTACACCAAGCTTAGATTTACCTGATAGAGATGCAGAAACCGGAACTACGTCTTTCAAGTCTGGATTTAATGGACCCAAAGCTCCTTTTGGAAGTAATGCTCTTGAAATAGACACATCTCCTGTCATAATCATAAGTCCGGCTCCAAAGCTCAATCCTTCGATAGGACGGTAAGCAATAGTAGGCTGAATTGAGAATGATTTAAGATTAATATCTTGTACCAAGTGTGCACCAACCCAGTCTTTACCCCAGTTTAGCCCGCTACCATAAGGTGTCGTTACGCTGATACCGGCAGCTAAATTATCGTAGATACGGAATCCGGCATAAGCATACATAGGCGTGCTTACTCCATTATCTGCTTTTGCTTTGATATCTCCGTTTTGATATTCTGCGTTTGTAAATACACCCGAAGCACCAGCCGATAAGTCGATCGATCCTTTCATAGATGTAAGACCTGCTGGATTGAAGTGCATACTTTCTGCGCCCAATGGCATTGCAACACCAACGTGTCCCATACCAGCTTGTTTCGCACTTTGTAAGTTAACCTGATATCCTTCGGCCATCGCACTGAATGAGATAAACGAAGCTGATACTAAAGCAACTAATTTCTTCATAAAAACTTATTTAGTTTATAATTTCAATGATGACTATCTCTGTCAAACGCCGCAAATATAAGAACATTTTCCTAAATTCGCACACTTTTATCACTTTTGTGCTGCACAAATACTTCCACCTTGTGCCGCACAGCAAGTAGAATTCTGTGCAGATCATACTTTTAACTCTTTTTACTGAGAAGTAAAAAAATTGGAATATTATCTTTGCAAACGAAGGAAAGCACCTTCCGTGTACTTGCCAAACCACGTAAAAAACAAGAATACAACTTCACGTTTACGCGCATACTACACTTTTTTCGCTGCTTTCCACCTTTTTATTAATACAATCAACATGCAATGAATCAATTAAATCAGAACGCAGCTATTGTTTGTTTTTCAGGTGGACAAGACTCTACTACTTGTTTGTTTTGGGCATTACAGAACTTTAAAGAGGTTCATACTATCTGCTTCGACTATGGCCAACGCCATATACAGGAGATTGAAGTAGCTAAAGAAATTGCCCACAAGGCCGGAGTATCGTTTCAGGTATTAGACATGAGTCTTTTAAACGGGTTAACGAGTAATGCTCTTACCAACAAAACGCTACAGATGGACAAAGAAGCTCCAACCGGAGGTGTTCCTAATACTTTCGTGCCGGGTCGCAACCTCTTATTTCTTTCATTTGTGGCTGTAGTAGCTCATCAAATGGGAATCGCCAATATCGTAACCGGAGTATCCCAAACCGACTTTAGTGGTTATCCTGATTGTCGTGATACCTTTGTTCGCTCTCTGAATGTAACTCTCAATCTAGCAATGGATGCTCAGTTTATAATACATACCCCTCTTATGTGGAAAGACAAAGCGGAAGTATGGCAACTAAGCGATGACTTGGGAGTTCTGGATCTTGTTCGCAACGAGACATTAACCTGCTATAATGGAGTAATGGCCGATGGATGCGGTGAATGTCCATCTTGTAAACTACGAAACGAAGGTCTACATAAGTATCTCGCAACCAAAAAAAATATCAATCAAACAATCTAAAACATTATACACAATGACTGACGTAGAAAAAGAATTAAGCCTTTTAGGTGGTAAAACGGTTTATTTGACTGATTATGCACCTGAAGTATTAGAGGCTTTTACGAATAAGCATCCTGACAATGATTACTGGGTTCGATTCAACTGCCCTGAGTTTACAAGCCTTTGTCCTATTACCGGACAACCTGACTTTGCGACCATTTATATCGACTATATCCCCGACATTAAAATGGTTGAGAGCAAAAGCTTGAAACTTTACTTATTCAGCTTCCGCAATCATGGTGGTTTTCACGAAGACTGCATCAACTTAATCATGAAGGACCTTGTAAAATTAATGGAACCTCGTTATATCGAAGTTACCGGAATCTTTACTCCACGCGGAGGTATCAGTATCTATCCATATGCAAACTATGGTAAACCAGGTACCAAATACGAACAACTAGCAGAGAAAAGACTTTTCGAACACAAGTTCTAATAAATACAACTGAAATAATGGCTTCTTGAAGCTAAGAAGCCATTATTTTATTATCTTCGGTCCATTCTATATTTTACAACCACAAAATCTAAGTTAACATGAAAACAAACTTAACGATTAGCACAGCTGTGCTTTGGGGGACACTACTCTTTACGACCAACCTTGCAGCACAAGACAACAAGTATCCACCACTACCGGCTATGACTCCCGAAATGACCGAGTTCTGGAGCATTCAACCGACCATAATTACGCCGGGTGATAAAACAACAAATGCTTACATTACAGCACCTAGTGATGCGATTATTCTTTTTGACGGAACAAACCTTAATCAATGGATTGGTTCCAGAGAAAAAGGATCTGCTCCTTGGACTATTCAAGATGGAGCAATTGTGGTAAAAGGTGGAACCGGGGATATTCAAACCAAAGCTGATTTCGACAACTTTCAGCTACATATTGAATGGAGTGCACCTACTCCGGGGAATGAAAAGAGCCAAGGTCGCGGCAACAGTGGAATCTTTCTTCAAGACAGATATGAGCTTCAAGTGTTGGACAACTATCAGAACGAAACCTACGGAAACGGACAAGCCGGAAGTATCTATAAACAAACACCTCCACTGGTAAATGCAATGCGAAAACCTGGAGAATGGAATACATACGATGTGATTTATACGGCACCTACATTCAAAGAGGATGGAACCTATCGTACACCTCCTTGTATTACAGTATTGCACAACGGCGTAGTAGTACAAAACAATACTGCTATTCGTGGAACAACAGAATATATTGGTCATCCACAAGTGCAAGCACATGGTAAAGCACCTATTCGACTACAGGATCATGGCAATCCTGTAAAATATCGCAACATCTGGATCAGACCATTATAAAGGTCATTTATAAGCAAATAATAAGCTATTGGAGATGAATTTTCGTTAATTGAATTTACGAGAATTGAAGTCTTCAATAGCTTATTTTCTTTTAATAAAATCCCACTATATCGCGATATAACAACAAATTACAAGAGAACTAAAAAGTGACCCCTTAGTTGTAAATATCTATTATAAATTACGAATGCTTGTCGATTCCTCAAACATTAATCCTATTTTTGCATAAGAATCTGTTGTTATACACAATTACGAAATAGAATCTGAAATGATACAAACGCTTTATATCGCGATTGATGCTGCGATCAAAGCTGGTGTAGAGATCATGAAAATATACAATGATCCGACATCTGACTTTGGTATTGAAAAAAAAGCAGACAATTCACCCCTTACTATTGCAGATAAAAATGCCAATGAAGTTATATGCTCTATCTTAGAAGAGACTAAGATCCCAATTTTGAGTGAAGAAGGTAAGGCTATCGACTTTTCTACACGCAACCAATGGAAAAAGCTTTGGATTGTTGATCCTCTTGATGGGACAAAAGAGTTTATTAAGCGTAATGGCGAGTTTACGGTAAATATCGCTTTAGTAGAAAATGGTACTCCTATATTAGGCGTGATCTATGTTCCGGTAAAACGTGAGCTTTACTTTGGAAGCATAAAAAACGGAGCTTTTAAATATACGTTATCTGACGATACTATTTCTATAAATAGTGCCGAACTAGAAACAAACGCGATACAACTTCCAATTAAAAAAGACGATGACCAATTTGTTGTAGTGGCTTCTCGCTCTCATTTGAGTGAAGAAACGGAAAGTTACATCGAAAAGTTACGCAACATCCATCATTCTATTGATTTAATTTCGAGCGGCAGCTCACTTAAGATTTGTCTTGTAGCTGAAGGTAAGGCTGATGTGTATCCACGCTTTGCTCCAACTATGGAATGGGATACTGCGGCCGGACATGCTATAGCTAGTGCAGCTGGTATGGAAATCTTTCATACCGACGAAACCACTCCCCTTCGTTACAACAAAGAAGATTTATTAAATCCTTGGTTTATCGTAAAGAAAAACAATTAATCTCGTATCCTTAATGACACTCGAATCCTTGTTTGTATTGATTATTCTTTGCGGAATGATCATTGCATTGGCTATGGACAAAATGCGTCCGGGTATGATTTTCTTTACAGCTGTAATCCTTTTTATGCTCACCGGTACAATCTCTCCCAAAGAGGCTTTGTCTGGATTTAGCAACAAAGGGATGATTACGGTGGCTGTGCTTTTTCTCGTTAGTGAAGGAGTGCGCCGATCTGGAGCTTTGAATAAAATAATTCGAAAACTACTTCCTCATACCAGAAAGTCTGTACCCAGATCGCTTATCCAAATATTGCCATCGATTGCAGGTATTTCTGCATTTCTCAACAATACTGCTGTGGTCATCATATTTGCCCCGATCATTAAGAAATGGTCGGAGGTTATGAACCTACCATCAACTAAATTCCTGATTCCTCTTTCGTACGCAACCATCTTCGGGGGTATGTGCACGCTAATTGGAACATCAACAAACTTAGTTGTAAACGGGATGATGCAGGCTCAAGGATATCCGGGATTGGGTATGTTTGAATTAGGAAAAGTTGGATTCTTTATTTCCATTGTCGGCATCATATATCTTATTCTTTTTGCGAAAATGTTATTACCAGGTAGCAATAAAGATGACAATACGGTTCCCGAATACAAAGAATACAACTACGATGTTAATATCATTCCGGGAAGTCGATTTATTGGTGCAACAATCGAACATCGCAAGATAAAAGAGTTACAGCAATTTGAGGTATGCTCTATTATTCGGAAAGGTAAGATTATAAACGTAACAGAAACTCCGTTTCAAATTGCAGAAAACGACCAGCTGGTTTTAGGCGGAAAATCAGGAAACGTACAACAGCTAATTAATATCGAAGGATTAGAATTAAACTGTCTTGCTAATGCGGATAAAGAATTCGTAAAGAAGAAAGCCGTAAAACAAGTAGAAGCTGTACTCGGCGGTCGTTTTCCCGGATTGGAAAAAACACTGGGCGAATTCGACTTTTATCGTCACTATGGTGCCGTCGTAATGGCTGTACACCGTAATGGAGAACGTATCAGTGTTGGTTTAAACCAGTTGGTATTGAAGGAAGGTGATAACCTTGTACTTCTTACCGATGGAACTTTCATCCCAACTTGGGGTGACTCGTCTGTATTCTTATTATTATCAGATGTAGGAGACTTCAACATTCCAGGAAATAAATCCAAGCGTTTATTGGCTATTGCTTTGGTGATTATGATGATTGCAGGAGCTACACTTGGAGAATACCTCCCAGCCATGGATGGGGTCAAGTTCGACATGTTCTTCTTTGCTTCAATTACTGTCGTTATCATGGCTTGGGCCAATATCATTCCAACTCAAAACTATACCAAGTTTATCAGTTGGGATATTCTCATTACAATCGCATGTGCTTTTGCTGTTAGTAAAGCCATGATGAACTCGGGAATAGCCGATCAAATAGCAACAACAATCATTAGCATTGCCGACGATTATGGGCCTCATGCAATTCTTGCTGCAATATATTTGATCACAAATCTATTTACCGAAGTGATTACAAATAATGCAGCTGCAGCTCTTACATTCCCAATTTCGATCGCAGTAGCATCACAGTTGGGAATCGATCCTCAACCACTATTTGTAACAATTTGTATTGCAGCTTCTGCCAGCTTTGCCACGCCAATAGGATATCAAACAAATTTGATTGTGCAAAGTGTTGGTAATTATAAATTCTCTGATTATGTACGCATTGGTCTACCGCTCAATATCATTGTTTTTATATTGTCGATATTCCTGATTCCATTAATCTGGGAGTTTTAAGTCATTAAGAATATATCAAACACAACAATCTCGCTATGAAAGAGAAACATATATATCCAATCTTTGACCGAATGCTACAACGCGGCGATCGTGAAATGCTACTAAAGCAGCGTGGTAAAATGATCTGGTTTACCGGACTTTCAGGTTCAGGAAAAAGCACTTTGGCTATTGCCTTAGAACGAGAACTACACAACCGTGGTTTATTGTGTCGTATTCTCGATGGAGATAATATCCGTACGGGAATTAATAACAATCTTGGCTTCTCTGAAGAAGATCGAATTGAAAATATTCGTCGTATTGCTGAGGTTTCTAAACTTTTTGTAGACTCAGGAGTCATTACAATTGCAGCATTTATCAGTCCTACGAATGAAATCAGAAAGATGGCTTCTTCAATTATCGGAAGTGACGATTTCATTGAGGTATTTGTTGATACACCGTTAGAAGTTTGCGAACAACGTGACGTAAAAGGATTGTACAAAAAAGCGCGCGCCGGAGAGATTAAAGAATTCACTGGTATTTCCTCTCCTTTTGAAGCTCCAATGCAGCCAAATCTACGTATTGATACGTCTATACAAGAAATAGAACAATCGATAAGTCAATTGCTTGATTACGTCTTGCCAATTGTAACACTCGAAGATAAATAATTTTGGTTTATCCAGAATCAGAAAACCCTTTCTACCACAGATAACACTGTTGGAACTGTAATATCTGAACAATAATACGCTAAATATAACGAAATGTCTGATTATAAATTAAGTCATTTAAAACAACTCGAAGCCGAATCAATCCATATTATCCGTGAGGTTGTGGCAGAGTTTGAAAACCCAGTTATGTTATACTCGATCGGTAAAGACTCTTCTGTAATGGTACGTCTTGCCGAAAAAGCTTTTGCTCCTGGTAAAGTGCCTTTCCCATTGATGCACATCGACTCGAAATGGAAATTTAAAGAAATGATCGACTTCCGTGAGCAATATGCAAAAGAGCACGGATGGGACTTGATCGTTGAATACAATAAAGAAGCTTTCGAAGCTGGTGTTGGTCCATTTACTCACGGAAGTAAAGTACACACAGATATGATGAAAACGCAAGCGCTATTAGCAGCTCTTGACAAACATAAATTTGACGCAGCATTTGGTGGTGCGCGCCGTGACGAAGAAAAATCACGTGCAAAAGAACGTATTTATTCTTTCCGCGATAAATTTCACCAATGGGATCCTAAAAATCAGCGTCCCGAATTGTGGGATATCTACAATGCAAAGGTTCACAAAGGAGAATCTATTCGCGTATTCCCTCTTTCAAACTGGACAGAACTTGATATCTGGCAATATATTCGATTGGAAAACATTCCAATTGTTCCACTTTATTACGCAAAAGAACGTCCTGTCGTTAATATGGACGGAAATCTAATTCTTGCCGATGATGACCGTATGCCACAAGAGCTACGCGACAAAGCCGAGATGAAGATGGTTCGATTCAGAACACTAGGATGTTACCCTCTTACAGGTGCTGTTGATTCAGAAGCCGCTACAATTGAAGAGATTGTGGAAGAAATGATGACAACAACGAAGTCGGAACGTACAACTCGTGTTATTGACTTTGACCAAGAAGCGAGTATGGAACAAAAGAAAAGAGAAGGTTATTTCTAATCGTTTTACTAAAAAGCTAGAATAATGAGCACTAAATTAAATATATCAGAATTTCTTGATCAAGACGAAAAGAAAGATCTTTTGCGTTTACTTACAGCAGGTTCGGTAGATGACGGAAAGTCTACACTGATTGGTCGCCTACTTTTTGATAGTAAAAAACTATACGAAGATCAACTAGACGCACTTGAACGTGATAGCAAACGTGTAGGTAATGCCGGTGAAAACATCGATTATGCATTACTTCTTGACGGATTGAAAGCTGAGCGTGAACAAGGAATTACGATCGATGTAGCTTATCGCTATTTCTCTACAAACAAACGTAAATTTATTATTGCTGATACCCCGGGGCATGAGCAATATACCCGTAATATGATTACAGGCGGATCTACGGCCAACTTGGCTATTATCCTTGTTGATGCCCGTACCGGTGTAATCACACAGACTCGTCGTCACTCGTATTTGGTTTCATTACTTGGAATCAAACACGTAGTACTTGCCGTGAATAAAATGGACCTTGTCGATTACAGTCAAGAGGTTTTTGACAAGATTGTAGCAGACTATAAAACATTCGCGGCACCACTAGGTATTCCGGATATTCATTGCATTCCTCTTTCGGCACTGAACGGTGATAATGTTGTTGAGAAATCAGAGAATATGCCCTGGTACAAAGGCACTTCCCTTCTCGATTATCTTGAAAACATCCAACTTGAATCGGATCAAAACTTCGAAGACTTTAGATATCCTGTGCAATATGTGCTTCGCCCTAACCTTGACTTCCGTGGCTTTTGTGGGAAAGTCGCATCCGGCGTTGTGCGCAAAGGCGACGAAGTAATGGCTCTACCTTCAGGAAAGAAGTCTCGCGTGAAAGGCATCCATACGTACGAAGGTGAGATTGACATGGCATTCGCTCCACAATCTGTAACGATAACTTTGGAAGATGAAATCGATGTTTCTCGTGGCGAAATGCTTGTTCACCCAAACAACCAGCCTCGTGTAGAACGTGATTTTGAAGCAATGCTTGTATGGATGGATGAAAACACGATGGACCCTGCTCAACAGTTCTTCATCAAACATACCACAAACTTAAGTCGTGTACGCATCGACCAAATCAAATACAAAGTAGATGTAAACACCATGGAACAATCCGATGCTGATAAATTAGCATTGAATGAAATTGGTCGTGTCACATTTACATCAAACAAACCGTTATTTTTCGATCCATACTTGCAAAACAAAAGCTGCGGTTCATTCATCTTAATCGATCCGGTAACAAATAATACTTGTGCCGTTGGTATGATTATTGACAAAGTGAGCGGAAACAGCAAACAAGTGGCCATCACAGAGGCTGATCGACTCATCATGCGCGAAGGAAAATCGCTCATTGCTCATAAAGAACGCGAAAGCCGTCTAGAGCAAAAAGCGGCTACCTTATGGATTGCTAGCAACGACCGTGAAGCTACGAACGAAGCAGCTTATACATTAGAGCGTCGCTTGTTTGACTATGGTAAAACTGCTATTGTTCTTCCTGCTCAAAAAGCAACAGAACATGTAGCACGCATGTGTAATCTACTCAACGAACAAGGATTTATTGTCATTTGCACTACAGAAGCTATCTCTGAAAAAGATGCAGATGAGATGAAAAATGTGATCGGTGAAAACAGATTTACATGGGTTGCAGTAAATGAAGCATGCGCTCATGCCGATTTTGCAATTCAAACCGGCAATATTATGTCCGGAGTTGAAGCCATAGCCAATACACTTTAATCAAACGATGACAATTAATGGGAAAATTAGAATTTCAGAAGCTACCAATTACTCCTTTGGTTGGTGCACATTGGAAAACATTCAATGACATTATTAAAGGACGTACTATCGATAAGAATTATAAAGGGAAATATCAGCTTACACGTTTTGTATGCCGTATCTTAAGTACTCTAGCTCCACTCGAAGAGCGTAAATACAAGAAACTTCTTGCGGATAAACCGCTCGAAATGGAACCTGTATTTATTCTTGGGCACTGGAGAAGTGGTACTACATTTGTACACAATGTGCTTTCGTGCGATAAGCACTTCGGCTACAACACAACATATCAAACCGTATTTCCTAATTTGGTATTATGGGGACAGCCATTTTTCAAAAAACAAATGGCTTGGTTAATGCCGGATAAACGTCCGACAGATAACATGGAACTAAAGGTCGACCTACCTCAAGAAGAGGAATTCGCACTTGCAAACATGATTCCTTATACCTTCTACAACTTCTGGTTCTTGCCAAAGCACACACGCGAATACAGCAAAAAGTATTTGTTGTTTGAAGATGCATCTAAAGAAGAGATAAACGTATTCAAACAAGCTTTCTTGAAGTTGATTAAGATATCGCTTTGGAATACGAAAGGGACTCAGTTTCTTTCAAAAAACCCTCCACATACAGGACGTATACCAGAGTTGCTAGAGATGTTCCCTAACGCAAAGTTCATCTACTTGGCTCGTAACCCATATACGGTATTCGAATCTACTCGTAGTTTCTTTACCAATACAATTCAGCCGCTAAAGCTACAAGATATTTCAAACGATGAAATAGAACAAAACATCATCGATGTATATCGCGATCTTTATTACAAATACGATAAAGACAAAGCTTTGATACCTGAAGGTAACTTGATCGAGGTGAAGTTTGAAGACTTCGAAGCAGATGCAATGGGTATGACTCAAAAAATCTACGAAACACTTTCAATTCCTGGATTTGAAGAAGCAAAACCAGATATTGAAAAGTATCTTGCCAAAAAGAAAGGATACAAAAAGAACAAATATAAGTACGACGATCGTACGGTAGAGATTGTAAATGCCAACTGGGATTTCGCCCTTAAAAGATGGGATTACTCTCTATAATAAGATAATGGAAAGCCGGATGCGACTTACCTCATCCGGCTTTTACTTTCACTACTAATGATATCTAAACGCAAAATGAATAAGATGAAAGAGCAAATCAAACAGTTTGTTTCGATAGGATCATTGTGTATGATGCTACTAACATCAGGACAAATAAATGCACAATCTGCGCCTGCCCCAAAATACAATAGCGTAGAACCCATTGCGATGGGCAACTTCAATCAATGGGTAGTTCGCGAGATTGAAGAATCTGCAATATTAGGAGGAAATAAGCGACTTCTTTTCGAAGTAGCTCCAACCGATACAGTTATTGGCAATATCGCATATAAGGCAAACCCGAAGTCACCTTGGGCTACATCGAATGTAATGGCCAACGTGGGTGTAACCAAAACGAGTGTCACTGTTTTTCCTGAAAAAAGAGACAACGGCCAATGCGCACGCCTCGAAACTCGTATGGAAACTTGTAAGGTACTCGGGATTGTAAATATCACCGTTCTTGCATCAGGAACATTGTTTTTGGGCGAAGTACAAGAGCCAATCAAAAGCACTAAAAACCCACAGAGCAAATTAGCCATGGGTGTGCCTTTCTCCAAACGACCAAAAGCTCTACTACTCGACTATAAAATGAAAGTTACTGGCGAGAAAGATCGTATCAAAGCAACCGGTTTTAGCAAAATATCTGATGTTCCTGGTGAAGATTATGCAGAGATCACAATCTTACTGCAAAAAAGATGGGAAGATGCAGACGGTAATATCTTTGCCAAACGTGTAGGTACCGGGAGTGAACGCATTCATAAAACAACACCAAACTGGATTAATGAACATCCGGTCGAAGTGCTTTACGGAGACATCCGTTCCAATGCAAAATTTAAACCTCAAATGCAGCTCTACACCGGCGATGATGTAAAATATGCAAAGAACAAAGCAGGAAAAGTTGTTCCAATTCAAGAAGTAGGTTGGGCAGATGCCAATGAGCAGCCAACACATCTTATGGTTCAAATCTCTTCTAGCCACGGAGGGGCATATATCGGTTCACCAGGCAATACAATCTGGGTAGACAACGTAAAACTAGCATACTAGCCCTATATTCAAAAAAGCGCCGGAGAATCCCGACGCTTTTTTTATAGCTAAAAACTTAATGAATCAAGTCATTCACCTTTGCTTGCACATTCGGTGTGAAGCCATTCATAAACTCAGGCAATGAATACGACATTTCAAAATTATGATAATGTGTTAAGTCTTCTTGGGGTAAAGGAAATGGTTTACCCACTTCTCCATTCTCGGAAACATAAGCAATAAAAGGTCTTGTATATAACCCATCAAAGCGACGACTGCTAAACATCAACCATCGGCCATTAGATGACCATGAGTGATAACTTTCCGTATCCTCTGAATTGAGCATCTTTGCCTCAAGTAATCGTCGTTGCTTCAAATCATACAATTCAAGATCTGCCTCGCGATGCCAAATCATCAGATTTCCATAATCTGCAACCGTATAAGCTAAAACAGCACCATTTGGAGATATTCTTGGCATGGAAGCACTTTTCCCCGTTTCAAAAGCATTATAAAGCGTATCAATATTACCTACCAATTTACCTTCCTCAAAATCAATAGCTACCGCACAAATGCTATATCGTATCTTATCTATCGAATCCGGGAAAGATACTGCTGGAGCTGTCGCAAAGTAAAGTGTTTTACCATCAGGCGAAAAACAAGGAAAAGTCTCAAAAGCTTTATCGGAAGCTAAAGCATCAAAGCATAGGGTTTTGTTCTTTTGAAGATCATAAAAAACAATATCCGACTCCAGATCCGTATACTCAACTCTATTGGTAGAAGATGAATGTATTATTTGTTTTGTATTATTCATCGAAAATGCGATATATCTTCCTGATGGATGCCATGCCGAATGAACAAATGCTTTCCGTTGCTTATCCATCACTGCTCCGTTCACTTTAGATAATGCACCATTCTGATAAATAAAAGTTCCACCATCTTTAGATCGTACATGAAAGACAAAAGCTTTATTATCTGCTTGATTAGGCATATGACAATTTACGCATTTATCTTCATTGTAAGTATTCTCATAAATAGGTTTTTCATCATACGAAGTCAAATCTCGCTGATATAACCCCATCTTACTCCACAATTCATATCCGGGAGCTATCAATCGATAACTAATATGCGTATTAATCAAATCAGATGCAACTTTAAATTGAAAATCCGAATATTTAGACCATTGATTATCTTTCCACTCAAATAAGTCAACATGCACTTCTCCTGGCTCCTCGCAAAGTTGTTTCCATTGTTTGTCATTCAATTCAACATCTTTATTTTGTGATTCTACACTAAATTGGTTCTCCAAATATTGAAACACAGCTTTTACTTTTTGAGCATCAGTCTTATTTACTCGAAACTTTATAGGCACAATATTAGGAGGCAATACCACATCTGAATAATCCGGATATATCAATGTTTGATTCAGATAATATGGAAGTTGCTTTGTTGAAGGATTACAAGAGACAACTAAAAAGGCAATAAATAAGACTATAATACAAGGTAAATATTTGCCATGCGTCACAGCAAACTTGAATAT
>X396_Morelets_crocodile__coassemble_78_pt1 | contig 15038 bp, 9 predicted proteins | sample X396_Morelets_crocodile__metabat2_low_PE_001 | metagenome-assembled genome bin X396_Morelets_crocodile | reverse complement strand
GTTTACAACACCTCTACCATAAAATGGCAATGACTTATATTTATCATACAAATTGATTGGGCGTAGGATACGAGCTGTTTGAACACCGGCAGCATCCATCTCAGCGATAAACTTATCGACAGATATTTTAGACGAAGAAATCCGTAAAGCAGCAAGCCAACCGCTCGACTCATAGTCATTATTTACCGTATGCTGAAAAGTAACACCCTCAATATCTTTCAATGCGTGACGATATAGATCTGTATTGGTAAGGCGACACTTAACGCGATCTTTCAAAACCGTCATTTGACCACGACCAATACCTGCAACCATTTCACTCATTTTATAATCATAGCGCATTGCGGCATCGTGCTTATCGATTCGCGTGATGTCTTCTTTACCTGCAAGATATTCAGCAACGATTCGTTGTTCGTGCAAAGTACAAACCAATGCACCTCCACCCCAAGTCGTAATCACATGCTCTTCACCGAAAGAAAGCACGCCCATTACACCAAACGTACCACATTGCTGTCCTTTACAAGTAGCACCCAATGCTTCGGATGCATCATCGATAAGCGGAATATCATTTTCGCCGGCAATACGATCAACCTCTTCAATATTACATGGAGTACCATAAGCATGCGACAAAACAATTGCTCTAATATTTTTGCCCAACTTCTTTCTGTCGGCAATTGCTTTCTCAAGTTCTGCCGGATCCATATTCCAAGTACGCTCTTCACTATCTACAAGCACCGCCTCAGCACCGGCCAAAGCAATAGCATTGATTACACGCGGATGCGTAAGTGCCTGACAAATGATTTCATCTCCTTTTTGCACACCAACAATCTCAAAAGCCAAATGCAATGCAGCAGTAGACGAATTTAATGCAACAACCGTTGTATCTTCTTTTAAATAAACAGCCAAATCATTTTCAAAGCCGATCACATTATTTCCGGGTTGAAATGTGCGTTCATTATCCATAAAAGTACCTAGAAAGTCTCTTTCGTTGCCACTCATATGAGGTAGTGACAATATAATTTTCTTTTTCATAACAGAATATTCATTTGTAGTTTTAGTCATAAATCTTTTGTCAAAACAACTAAGCAATAGATAAGGTTTACATGAATTATTCACGAAAAACAAAAGCTGCCCTATCCGAAGATAAGACAGCTTTATATGATATCATTTCTTTTTGAAATTTGTTATACCAAGTTAGCGATCGCGACAACATGGCATAGTGTTCCTCCCAATACAAATAAATGCCAGATCGAGTGCATGTATTTATACTTATCGAGCACATAAAATACAGTACCTACTGTATAAAAGGCACCGCCGGCTACAAGCCAATAAAGAACATCCATATGCCCTGATTCTCCTAGTACGGTTATCAATGGTTTTATTGCAAAGACTACCACCCATCCCATCAACAAATAACAGATCGTTTTCACGATACTTGTTTTCTTCATCTTTAGGAAAGAGAAAATAATACCAATGATTGCCGCACACCAGATAAAGCCAAATAACAGCCAACCCCAAATACCTTCTTCGCGAAGTGTAATCAGCGTAAATGGTGTATACGTACCCGCAATGAGTAGATAGATCGCACTATGATCGAGCTTTCTGAAAAAGCGTTTCAAGTCGGCATTCGTTATAGCGTGATAAATCGTCGACATTGAATAAAGTAAAAACATACACAGCGCAAAGGTACAAAAGCTCGTTATGTACCAGACGTTTCCGGTAGAGATGGATAAGATGGCGAACCAAATCATTACCCCCAATCCCATTACCGCACCAATTCCATGTGTAATGGTATTATACAGCTCTTCTTTGGTTATAGCGTGAGTTGCTGTTTTCATACGTTGAACGTCTCTTTAATATTTACGACAATCTTTTGCACCAAAGCATTGCGAGCTTCATACGATGCCCAGGCAATATGAGGAGTTAAGACAATCTTATCCGGGTTGTTTAATTTCAATAGAGGACTATCTGCAGATAAAGGCTCTTCACTATACACATCCAATGCCGCACCGGCAATTGCATCGTTATTCAGTACAGTAGCCAATGCTGCTTCATCCACGATACCACCACGCCCTACATTAATTATATATGCGGTAGGCTTCATTAAGTTGAGAGCCTTGAGATCAATCAGATTTCGAGTTGCATCATTCAGTGGAGCATGAATCGTGATAATATCACACGTAGACATTAGTTCGTCCAAAGCGATAGCCGGATAACCAGCATCCATATTTCTACCACTTGTAGAGTAATAAACCACCTCTGCACCAAAGGCAGTAACTATAGCTGCAACCTTCTTACCGATGTTACCCATTCCTATAATCCCCCACTTCTTTCCATGAATCTCATGAAATACAGGTCCGGGATAAAAGAAACGCCCGCTTTTTGAATACGAGCCATCCTTTATATATGCATCATAATGAGGAATTGCTTTATATAATTCAAGCAACAAAGCAAATGTATGCTCAGCCACAGAAGAAGTAGAATAGTTTACGACGTTCTTTACAGCAATATTGTGTTCTTTAGCCGCTTCAAGATCTACATTATTCATACCTGTTGCAGCAATACAGATCAAGCGTAAATCGGGAAGTTGCTTCATTTCATCTTCACCAAAATATACTTTATTTGTTATCACCACATCAGCTCCTTTACATCGATCAATCAACTGATCCGGATATGTATAGTCATATTCAGAATATTCACCCAACAGTCCAAAAACCGAAGTGTCTACGTTTGCGACAGTATATCTGTCAAGAAATACGATTTTCATAGATTCTGCTATTTTTTTAAAGTTACACATAACGTTATTACAAAGAAACCAATAAATAACAATCAAACAACCTTCATCAGTTCATTTAGTATTGCTTTATATAGTTATTATATCTATCAAATATTAATTAACCACAATAGAAATAGCTTAACATTATATAAATCAACAAATGGATCCTTGACTTGTTCTTTGTATAAATATAACAATTGAAGATAAATTAAGATCAACATATGGAAAAGACACAACGGCTACAAACTATTTTGATGAAACAAAATAGAAAAACAATGCTAAAACTGCTGGTTTCATTAGGAATAATACTTCCCGCCTCAGCGATACAAGCTCAGCATACGGGTAAATATTTGAAGGAACCTCTTCCCGAAACGTGGGTGGCAGACAGTTTATTTCAGAATAATGCAATTGATTGCTCTTGGTGGAAATCATTTAACGATCCACAACTAGATTCTATTATTAATGTTGCGATTCAGAACAACTACAATGTCCTTACGGCAATCAATAGAATCTCGGCAGCACGAGCACAAATGCGTAGTGCGTATGGTGCATTACTTCCATCGTTCGGATTAACAGCTGATTTTACACGAGCATGATCAAGCAGAAATGCAGACCCACTCCTACCTACTGTCTATAGTTCGCAATACAATGCAGCTATTGATATGAGTTGGGAGGTTGATATTTTTGGCAAGATCCGTAATCAGGCAAATGCGCAACGCAAACTTTATCAAGCAAGCGAAGACGATTATCAATCCGTTATGATTTCATTGGCTTCGCAGATTGCCTCTACGTATTTTCAAATACGCACTGCACAGCAATTGTTGCACGTTACCGATCAAAATATCAAATCACAAGAAAGTATTCTGAAAATAACAGAAGTACGTTACAATACAGGCCTGGCTTCGCAACTCGATGTAGCTCAGGCTAAATCCATTTATTACAATACACAGGCGAGTCGTAACTCAATTATGACTACGATCTCGAACAATATCAATACGTTGGCTGTGTTGATGGGTACATATCCGGCACAAATGCGCAATGCTTTTTTGTCGGCAAAGAATTTACCGAATCCCGTACATATTATTCCGGTAAGCATTCCGGGTAAACTCCTTTTACAACGTCCCGACCTGCGAGCTGCCGAAAAACAAATCGAAGCTCAAGCAGCACAACTTGGTGCCGCAAAGGCCGATTGGATTCCTTCTTTCTTTCTCAACGGCGCATTTGGGTTTTCAGCTCCGGAGCTGAACCACTTATTTGAAAAGAATAGTCAGAATTGGCAAATACAGCCAACCATGAAATGGACCATCTTCAATGGCGGACAACGCAAAGAAGCAGTTACTGCGGCTAAGGCGGTACTCGAAGAAAACATAAACCAATTTAATCTATCGATGCTTAGCGCTGTGCAAGAAGTAGAAAGCTCTATGGATGCCTACAAAAACTCGATAAGAGAGATTAACGAACTCAGAACCGTTGTTAATCAGGGCGAAATAACGCTTAAACTCTCAATCGATTTGTACAAAGAAGGGTTGACCGAATTCCAAAACGTCTTGTCTGCTCAGCAATCTTTGCTACAATATCAAAGCTCACTTACACAGTCACAAGGTAATACTCTGGTATATCTGGTGCAACTATACCAAGCTCTTGGTGGTGGATGGGATACCGAAAATAATAACAACAGATAAATATTATAATTATGCTTACAAACCACAAATGTGTGATGTTGTGTCTTACAGCATCTATTATGGCTGTAACAGGGTGTAGCAACTCAAAAAAAGATCATGCGCAAGAGATGCCTCCGCTCGAAATAACTGTAGCTAAACCGGTTGTACAAAATATTACATTAACAAAAGACTATCCGGGTTATCTTACAGCATTTAAGACGGTAAACCTCGTAGCTCGTGTCAATGGAACGTTGCAACGCATCAACTATACACCCGGCACTGAAGTAAAACAAGGACAGTTGCTTTTTGTAATTGAGCCTTCCACTTATCAGCATCAAGTAGAAGAAGCCAAAGCACAACTGGCAAATGCTCAAGCTCAGTATACCTATGCAAAAGCTTCGTATGATCGCACCAAAGAGGCTTCGATATCCAATGCGGTAAGTGAAATCTCGGTAATCCAAACCGAGGCTAATATGAATCAGGCAAAAGCGTCTGTAGAAAATGCGAAGGCTGCTCTAGCAAATGCAGAATTAAATCTAAGCTACTGTTATGTGACCGCACCATGCGATGGTCGTATTTCTAAGAATCAATTCGATCTTGGAAACTACATCAACGGAGCGTCTAGTCCCGTACTTGCTACCGTATACAACGACAAGCAACTGTATGCTTATTTTGATGTTTCAGACAATCAATACTTAAGTGCATACCTCAACAGCAAAAACAATACATACGGAAAAGAATCTATTGATTCTGTCACTGTGCTTCCGAGCGGAGACAATGCATTTGCCAAGAAAGCAAAAGTAGACTATTTAGGTCCGAACGTTACGTTAAGTACCGGTACTGTAGAAATGCGTGCTATTCTTGATAATAACGTAGGTGAATTACGTGACGGACTCTACGTACGTGTGATTCTTCCGTATGCCGAAAAGGATGAAGCCGTATTGATTCCCGAGGCGAGTATCGGAAACGATCAATTGGGTAGATATGTATACCTCGTTAACGATTCAAACGTTGTAAAATATACTCCGGTGCAAGTAGGACAATTAATGAACGATAACCTACGCGAAATAACATCGGGTGTAAAAGCCGGCGACAGATACGTCGTTACAGGTCTATTAAAGGTTAGAAACGATATGCCGATAAAGCCGATTGAAGCTAAATAATCGAGTATTAAATCCACTAAAACAAAACCATAGTGTCAAAGTTTTTTATCAACAGGCCAATCTTTGCAACCGTAATTTCATTGTTGGCCATGCTAGCGGGTTTAGTCTCTTTGATTAATCTACCCGTAGCACAATATCCGGATATCACGCCACCTACCATCATGGTGTCGGCCAATTACCCGGGAGCATCTCCCGAACTGATTGCCGCCTCTATTGGCTCTCCGATCGAAGAGCAGGTAAATGGTGTTGAAGGAATGATGTACATGAGCTCCTATTCAGGAAGCGGACAATACAATCTTACCATTACATTCGATATCGGCGTAGATATTGATATGGCAAACGTAATGGTACAAAACAAGATTAATCCGATCTTGAACACATTGCCGTCGAGCGTAGTGCAAGAGGGTGTAACCATCAAAAAGCAAGAGTCGAATATGTTGATGATTATCAACTTGCTTTCTAAAGACTCTATCTACGATGGTCTATATCTTTCCAATTATGCCAGCTTGAATATTGTAGACGAGTTGTCTCGTATCAATGGTGTAGGTAATGTAATGTCGTTGGGTGCCGGCGACTATAGTATGCGTATATGGCTTGACCCAATCATATTAGCAAGCCGCGGTGTTTCTATCCAAGATGTAATGCAAGCATTGCAATCTCAAAACATCGGATCTACAGCCGGTAGTGTTGGTACACCTCCCGGAAGTGATCACATCGCATATTCGTATGCCATACAAACTCCCGGGCAATTAACATCGGTAGGTGAGTTTGAAAACATTATCATCCGTTCCACTTCGTCAGGACAGTATTTGCGCTTAAAAGATATCGCAGAAGTTGATCTGGGTAGTTTCACCTATTCTACCGTATCAAAAGACAACGGCAAGCAAACATCCTTTATCGGTATTGCTCAGTCGCCCGGAGCCAATGCCCTCGAATTATCAAAAGAGGTGAAGGCTAAAATGGAAAGCCTCAGCAAGTACTTCCCTTCAGGGGTTTACTACCAGGTATCTCTAGATACGACCGACTTTATTCGGGATTCTATCACAGAGGTTATCAAGACTTTCTTCGAAACCATGATTATCGTAATCTTGGTTATTCTTCTGTTCTTGCAAAACTGGAGGGCTGTGATCATACCGTCTATCACAATACCGGTGTCACTGATATCCACTTTTGCCATCATGAACCTACTCGGATTCTCTATCAATATGCTTACGTTGTTCGGTCTTATCCTGGCTATCGCGATTGTAGTAGACGACGCCATTATGGTGGTTGAAAATACCTATCGTCTTATGGAGTCGGAAGACTTACCGATTAAAGATGCCGTAATTAAAGCGATGGGAGAAATTACCGGACCTATCGTTGCAATCGTCTTAGTGATGCTTGCCGTATTTATTCCTACGGCATTTATCGGAGGAATTACCGGACAATTGTTCCGTCAGTTTGCACTTACCATTGCTGCGTCTACATTTATCAGCGGACTTTGTTCGCTTACATTGACACCGGCATTGTGTGCACTCTTCCTTAAACCCGAGAAAAGAACCAAATTCTTTATCTACGAATGGTTTGATAAGTTTTATGCTAAAGTTGCAACATGGTATGGCAATGCAACCATGCTGTTCTTGAAGAAAGCAGGACTTGGTGTTTTGTTATTTGCAATCTTTGCGGCTGGTACATTTTATTTGTTTTCAAAAACACCGACCAGCTTTATACCGGAAGAAGACCAAGGATATTTCCTTGTTAGCTTACAACTACCCGATGCTTCGGGATTGGGACGTACGGAGGTTGCAACAAATCAAGCTCTTGAAATTTTAATGTCGTTCGACGAAGTTCAGTCTGTAATTACAGTAGACGGTTACGACATGCTTTCGGGTAGTTTGGGAACCAATAGTTCTACGATCTGGGTTTCTTTGAAAAACTGGAAATACAGAACAAAGAAAAACCAAAAAGTAGATGCACTTGTAAACCGTTTCAACGGAATTGCATACGAAACAATTCAAACAGGACAAGTATTTGCGTTCAACCCTCCGGCTATTCCGGGCCTTGGTGCGGTAGGTGGATTGAATCTTGTGCTTGAGGATATCAATAACTTAGGAACAGGTCCGATGATGCAAGCAATTGCAGCATTGCAAGACAACCTGAAAGATGCACCTGCCATTCAGAATATTACTTCCGAATTCAGTGCTTCTGTTCCGAAATACCAATTGAATATCGACAAGGATAAGCTTCGTTTGCTTGGTCTTTCTTACGAACAAGTCAATCAAGTTCTTACCGTATATTCAGGTACGGCTTATGTAAACAACTTCCCAAAATTCGGACGTATCTTTAAAGTTGTTTTGGGTGGAGCTTCCACTTCTCGCCAAACCGTAGAAGATATCTTGAAGTTGCAAGTTGAGAATAGTCAAGGACAAATGGTTCCGTTCTCGGCATTTACAACTCTTGAATATTACACTGGTGCACAACAAATCAATCGCTACGACCTTTATAATGCAGCATCTTTGATTTGTAACACCAAACCATCGTATAGCTCCGGTCAAGGTATTCAACAAATGGAAGAGTTGGTTACAAAAACGCTTGGCAAAAACTACGGATACCAATGGACAGGGATGGCTTATCAGGAATCTAGTTCATCAGGTGGTGTAATAACCATTTATATCTTAGCCTTTCTGGTTGCAATCTTGGTATTGGCTGCACAATACGAAAGCTGGACCAATCCGTTTGCAGTAGTAATGGGTATACCATTCGCACTACTAGGAGTTATTGTGGGATGTATCGTTATGCATCAATCCTTGAGCGTTTACTCACAAATCGGGATGGTACTTTTGATGGCTCTATCGGCCAAGAATGGTATCTTGATTGTAGCCTTTGCTCGAGACAAACACAATGAAGGTCTTACGATTCGTGATTCGGCCGTTGAAGCAGGCAAACTTCGTCTTCGCCCAATCTTGATGACTTCTTTTGCATTCGTATTCGGTGTAATGCCGTTGTTGTTTGCATCAGGTGCCGGTGCCGATAGCCGTATTTCGTTAGGTACAGCCGTAGTATTTGGTATGGCATTCAACACCGTATTCGGTACGGTAGTCATCCCAATGTTCTACGATTTACTGCAACGATTAGACGAAAAGCTAAGAGGAAAGAAGCCCGTAACAGAAGCTCCTTCGCAAATAAAAGATAACGTATAATCTTATATGCATCTAGCAAAAAAGCCATGCTTATCTTCTTGGAAGATTGAGCATGGCTTTTTTTATATTGAGTATTCTTTATTTAGAAGCTTTCAAGTTCATCAAATACTGTCCGTACTGATTCTTTCGCATGGGATAAGCAACTTGCTCTAGTCTTGCATCATCGATCCACCCGTTTCGATAAGCAATCTCTTCAAGACAGGCAACCTTCAATCCTTGACGCTTTTCAATCACCTCTACAAACGTAGAAGCTTCCGATAGCGAATCATGTGTTCCGGTATCTAACCAAGCAAAACCACGACCTAGAGTCTGCATACAAAGCTCTTTGCTTTCAAGGTAGCATTGATTTACAGTTGTAATCTCCAATTCTCCGCGAGCCGAAGGCTTGATATTCTTCGCAATCTCCACTACGCTATTCGGATAGAAATAAAGTCCCACCACTGCATAATTCGATTTTGGTTGCAAAGGTTTCTCTTCGATAGATACCACATTGCCCTCCAAATCAAATTCGGCCACGCCATAACGCTCAGGATCATTCACCCAATAACCAAATATTGTTGCTTTGTTTAGCTCATCGACATTGCGAACGGCGTTTTGCAACATCGCAGAGAAACCTTGACCATAAAAGATATTATCTCCCAGTACCAAGCAAACAGAGTCGTTGCCTATAAATTCCTCTCCGATAATGAATGCTTGTGCCAAACCATCGGGCGACGGTTGTTCTGCATATTCAAACGTAACACCATAATCAGAACCATCACCCAACAATCGCTTGAATCCCGGCAGATCATTTGGTGTAGAAATGATCAAGATCTCACGAACTCCTGCAAGCATCAACACCGAGATCGGATAGTAAATCATCGGCTTGTCGTAAATGGGAAGAAGCTGCTTTGACACTCCTTTTGTGATCGGATACAGTCGAGTACCCGACCCACCGGCTAGAACAATTCCTTTCATCTCTATTTATTGTTGTTTGATTGTTTGATCATATACGCATTCACCCATGATATAAGTAGCACGAATATTGCGGTCGTCTCCCGTCATCTGCACACCAAACAAAATAGATTCGATGTCGTGCAATGACGCACGCTGCATGTACTCGCTACGCATACGCTGCAAACTTGTTACCACTGGGTCAATCACCACAAGGTCGGCCTCTTTACCTTCGGCAAAGCTACCAATCAAGTGATCTAGTTTCAATGCCTTAGCCGCTCCTAATGTAATGTGATAGAACGATTCGAAAGGAGACATTGAGTAATGTTGCAATTGCTGCACTTTATACGCCTCGTTTAGCGTTTGAAGCTGAGAGAAAGATGTTCCGGCACCTATATCCGTCGCAATCGACACTTGTACGCCCATTTTATTGGCACGCTTCATATCAAACAAGCCACTCCCCAAGAATAGATTAGACGTAGGGCAATGCGCGATTGAAGCACCTGCTTTTGCAATACGTTCCATCTCCGAATCAGACAAGTGAATACCATGTGCAAAGATCGTACGATCCGTTAGCATTCCCATCTCTTCGTATACTTGCAAGTAGTCTTTACACTCCGGAAACAAAGCATCTACAACCGTCATCTCGCCCTTATTTTCAGAAAGATGCGTATGGATATAAGTTGTAGGATATTCACGATGTAACTCACCCAAACGCAACATCAATTGCTCATCGCACGAAATTGCAAAACGAGGAGTAATCGCATACAAAGCACGACCTTTTTCATGCCATTGCTCAATCAGCTCTTTCGATTCATTGTACGAGCTGTCTGTTTCTTCAAGCAAAGCACCATGAGCATTACGATTCATCGCCACCTTTCCGGCAATGATACGCATGTTGTGTTCCGACGCTGCTTCAAACAATGCATTCGCAGCAGCCTTATGAACAGTCGTAAAGGCAACACATGTAGTAGTACCATTACTATATAGTTCATTCAAAAAAGCTTTTGCCATACGTTTGGCATGATGCTCAAAAGCATAAGTCGTCTCTACCGGAAAAGCATACATATTGAGCCATTCCATCAACTGATGTCCATAGGAAGCAACGATCTCAGTTTGCGGAAAGTGAATATGCGAATCAATAAAGCCGGGCATAATCAAGCAGCCCGAATAGTCTGTCACCTCAGCATCTGCATACTTTTCCAAAAGTGTTTTAAAGAAATCAACTTCCTTTACTTTGCTATCCTCCACTACAATACCGCCATCTTCAAAGTAGCGTGCAACGGGATTTTGCGGATCTACACAATATTCATCAATGTAGTCAAATATATTTCCTCTGATAATTTTCATAATACTCTTTTGAGATCTTTTCTACAAATTGTAATACGTTGTAAGTGCTTTGATCACGTACAAATGGTCTTTTGTGCCACCGGTTTCACGAATCGAGTGCATAGCCCACATCGGATTACCTATATCTACACCGCGCATCTCCATTTGAGTCAGCAGCAAGTTTCCTAATGTAGAGCCGCCTACCATATCCGAATGGTTTACAAACTTCTGACAAGGAACGTCGGCTAATTTACAGATCGATTCAAACACTGCTGCAGAATCGGCATCGGTAATGTATTTCTGATTTGCATGCATCTTGATTACCGGTCCTCCGTTCATAATCGGATGGTTTGTAGGGTCGTGCTTTTCAGGATAATTCGGATGCAGTGCATGCGCCATATCGGCCGAAATCATGAATGAATGATCCAACGCTCTGTAGAAGTCTTCAGTAGAGCCATTCATACACCAAACAATACGTTCCAGTACAGTGCGCAACACCGGCGAAGCTGCCCCTTGCTTGGTTCCGCTTCCCACCTCTTCGTTGTCGAAGATAGCCAGAACTTTCGTCTTGGCACAATCGTGAGAATCGATCAAAGCTGTCATCCCTGCATGTACCATTGCAAGGTCATCGAGACGACCGGTCGAGATAAACTCTTCGTTTGCACCTACAAGGCAACCTTTTGTATATTCAAAAAGCGTAAGGTCAAAATCAAGAATATCTTCTTGCTCTACCGACAACTCTTCGGCAATCAGGCGAAGCAAGTAATTATCTTTTTCAAATGTATCATTTACCATTCCGATCACCGGCAGCATGTCTTTTTGCTTACTCAGCGGATTGCCCTGATCGTTGATCGTTCTGTTGAAGTGAATGGCCAAATGCGGAATCGTAAGCAACGGACGATCAAAACGAATCAATCGGGTCTCGGGATTCAACACGTCGTCTGATTTAAGCATCACACGCCCTGCTATCGACAGCGGACGGTCAAACCATGTGTACATAATTGGCCCGCCATATACCTCTGTATTAAGTTTGAGGTATCTTCCCTCTACTAGCATTTCGGCATTAGGCTTAATCTTGAACGATGGCGAGTCGCAATGCGCGCAAACCAGCTTGAATCCCTCTTCGCCTACTTTGCCATTTCCCGGCACAAATGCGAATAAAGAGGAGTTATTCTTTGTAACAAAATACTTTCCTCCGGCTTCAATTGTCCATTTATCACCAAAAGAAAGTTCTGTATATCCACTATTTTTCAGTTGTGTACGCAGTGTCTCTACCGCATGAAAATTGGTAGGACTCGATGCGATAAAATCGATCAGCTTATTGGCATATTGCTTTTCCATGATCTGTATATTTTAAGTAAAACTACGAATGCATTTTTATTTGCGTAAATATATACAATAATCTCTGTTGCGTATATATAGGATATCACTATATTTGCGCCCAACTTAACCGTTATAAATTTAAGTATGAATAAATATTTTTATCTTCCGCTATTAGCGGGGGTGATCGCAACCACAGGCTGCGCTTCTCACCAAAAGGAGCAACTAAAGAATACAGGGATCGATCTTGCCAACCTCGATACAACTGTAATTCCACAAAACGACTTCTATGACTACGCTACAGGTGGTTGGCAAAAACGCAACCCGCTTAAACCCGAATACGCTCGTTTCGGCACATTCGACGAATTACGCGAAAACAATAAGGAGCAATTACGTACCTTGATCGAAGGTCTTGGTGCCACACAACATCCGCAAGGCAGTATCGCTCAAAAAATTGCCGATCTATACAATGCAGGTCTGGATAGTACCCGCCTCAACTCAGAAGGATACACTCCTGTAAAATCGCAAATGGAAGCAATCAACGGCATCCAATCGAAAGCAGATTTAGCAAAAGCGGTTGCCTCGCTTCAACGCAAAGGTGTTCCGTCATTCTTTTATTTGTTTATCGAATCAGACCCAGGCAACAGTGCTATGAACATTGCACACACCTATCAAGGTGGTACCAACATGGGTGATAGAGACTATTATCTGCAAGACGACGAACAAACAAAGCAGATCCGTGCCGCCTATCTAAAATACATCGAACAGCTATTTACCTTATCAGGATACAGTGAAGCTGACGCTCAAAAAGCAGCACAAACCGTACTGGCTATTGAAACTGAACTGGCAAAAGCTTCATATTCTCGTGAAGAACTACGTGATCCGATCAAAAACTACAACAAGACTGCGATCAAAGATTTCGTTGCCAACAACAAGGAGTTTGCGTGGGATCTATTCTTCGATGAAGCAGGGATTGGAAATGCCGAATTTATCAATATCTCACAAGTTCCATTCATGGGCTCTGTGGGGAAACTAGTCGAAAAGTACCCACTTGACGATTTGAAAACTTACCTTACATTTAACTTGCTCAACGCTTCTGCGCCATATATGAGCGACGATTTCGTTGCCGCATCGTTCAACTTCTATGACAAAACGTTATCGGGCAAACAAGAACAACAACCTCGTTGGAAACGCTCATTGGAAACTACCAATGGAAGCCTCGGCGAAGCTGTAGGTCAAATGTATGTTGAGGAGTATTTTCCACCACAAGCTAAAGAAAAGATGCTTACGTTGGTTAATAACCTAAGCGACGCACTTGGCCAACGTATCCAAAATCTTGAATGGATGAGCGATACGACCAAAGCTAAAGCAATTGAGAAACTAGGTACCATTACTGTTAAGATCGGTTATCCTGATAAATGGAGAGACTATTCGGCCCTAGCTATTTCTGCGACTGACTCTTACTGGGACAACGTAGAGAAAGCTTCTGAATTTGAATGGGATTACATGATTTCTCAAAATGAGAAACCTGTAGATAAAGAGAAATGGCACATGAGTCCGCAAACGGTGAATGCATATTACAGTCCGGCAACAAACGAAATCTGTTTCCCGGCTGCAATTCTTCAGCCTCCTTTCTTCTATCTGGATGCAGATGATGCCGTAAACTACGGAGCTATTGGTGTAGTTATTGGCCACGAGATGACACACGGCTTCGACGATCAAGGACGTCAGTTCGACAAAGATGGTAATCTAAAAGACTGGTGGACTGCCGACGACGCCAAACGATTTGAAGAAAAGACACAAGGACTTGTAGCTCAATACGACAGCATCAAAGTACTTGGTGATACACATGCCAACGGCGCATTTACACTTGGAGAAAACATTGCCGATCAAGGAGGTTTGCAAGTTGCCTATACAGCATTACAAAACGTAAAAGCAGCACAACCACAAGATTCGATCGACGGATTCACTCCGGAGCAACGCTTCTTCTTGTCGTACGCTACCCTTTGGGCAGGCAACATTCGTGATGCCGAAATCCTTCGTCTCACAAAGATCGACCCACACTCATTGGGCAGATGGCGTGTAAATGGCGCATTGCCAAACATCACCTCATTCTACGAAGCATTTGATGTACAACCGGGCAACGCCATGTACCTCGCACCCGAAAATCGTGTCGAGATCTGGTAATATCCGAAAGACTCTATCAATAAAAATGCCTCTGTATTGTCGCTATCCAAGCAACTTTACAGAGGCATTTTCAGTGAGAGGTCATTACCTTAACCAAGATGCTAATACCAATCCTACTACAATCGCAATCGTAAAACTGGCAAATGTACCGATCAGGACATATTCTGTTATTTTAATATCCTTCGCCTTGTTGAGTTCTCCGAATCTGAATATCGATTTGGCAGCAAGCAAGAAGCCTATCGCCTCAAACCTTCCTATCGAAATAAATACCACAATTAGAAATCGTTCGAGATAACCAATCCATTTCCCGGCATTCTGAAGTGTTTCACTACCGGTATCTTCGCTTCTCCACCTACGCGTAAATAACGACAACACGATAGACGAAGGCTGTAAAATCAGAAAAATAGCGATTATATAAAACCAAAGTCGCGGCTGAATAAGCAAATACTCCAGCCCATTTATAAAATGAGTTACATCATGCGTTATAAAAAGC
>X396_Morelets_crocodile__coassemble_77_pt1 | contig 15048 bp, 10 predicted proteins | sample X396_Morelets_crocodile__metabat2_low_PE_001 | metagenome-assembled genome bin X396_Morelets_crocodile | reverse complement strand
TATATAACCGATCTAAAGCAGAAAGCCGGACATCACATGTAGCGATGCCCGGCTATATTAAAAGAGGAGATAAAAATAAGATGCGAATTACAGCTTCTCGACTTTCAGAGAACGGATACCTCCGTTGAAGCCATTAACGGTAGCGCCGATTTGCTTCAATGGGAATACCAACGTTTGTTGGATGTGCATGGTACTTTTCTTCCCTTTTGTGTCGGTCACTTCTTTCTTGTTTCCTTCGAGACGTTGTTTGAGTTCGCCGTTTACATACAGCGAAGTTCCTTTGTTGTCGCCGTGAATGCTGATGCGATTCCACTGTCCGGCAACCGGAGCATAGTCGAAGCTATAAGTATAACCGTCACGCTTGAAAGCGAGGTTGCCCGATTGCGCTTCGTTTACCACCACTTGTGCGTTGGCTGAGTTGAATAGAACAGCATCTTTGGCTTGTGTTCCTTCCGGTTTGATATCGAACGAAACCGCATAGTTGTAGCCGATCTCTTCCACAGGCGTTTCGATTACGGAAGTTCCCGTAAGCAAAGCTCCGTTTTCGGCATTGTACTTCACGCCTTTCGCCTTCGCTACGTTGTAGCCGTTGCCCGAGATATCTTTTCCTTTGGCGTTGGTAAAGTTGTAAGAAAGTGCAATAGGACCGTTCGAAACCACGTTGCCCATTACATTTACGCCCGGCGCTTCGATCATGGTAGCAGCCATCTTAGCAAACCCTTCGTAGTCGGGGTTCTCTTTGTTGCCGTCCCACATCTTTTCGGCCAATACTTGTACGGCAGGGAATGCGCGGTGATGCACATCCTTTTCGGAAATACCGTTACCCGAGTGGTCGTTCCACACAGCAAACATACCGCCCGATATCTGCGGATGTCCGTAAGGGAATACTTCGCGGCCAATCGTAATCGGTTCCCATTTATCGTAGAGATGCTTTCCGTTTAGGTAGTCGTAGTAATAGCCGGCAGCCGGCACAATATATAATAAGCCGTCGGGCGTACTGATCAGTTCGTATCCCTCTTCGATCATCTGGCGCGGATCGGCATAGCCGTTGTACCAAGCATTCATAATCACCCCTTCCGACGTAACGGGTGTGTTACCTTTGGCATGCGTAAGTGCTCCCCAAAGGCGGGCGCGCTTGCCGTAACCTTGGATAAGACGCAGGTAATGATCGGTAAACTTACGAAACTCTTCTGCCACAGCTTTGTCGTATTCGTCGGTACCAATGTGCACATCCGGACCGATAAACACAGGGTTTTCGCCCGACACATATTCCTTAAACAAACCATCAACAAAGTCATACACCTCCGGATTCATCAGGTCAAGGTGGTCCATTCCGTACTTCTTGCTACCAAGCGACGGTTTATATTGTGAGAAGGCCAGCGAGTGAGCAGGCACATCGATTTCGGGAATAATATTGACTCCGTAAGCCATCCCCTGACGTTGCAGGTTGGTAAACTCTTTCTTCGAATAACTACCATCTTTGGCCGTCAGTCCCGGATACGTTTCCGATTCGAGGCGGAAAGCCGAATACGTTTTGTCCCAGTCGTTATCAAAGAACTGCACAAAAGCATTGTCGTTGAGATGCACATGAAACTCATTCATCTTATAATAAGACATGATCTTCACGTAGTCTTGCAAGAAGTTCAGGCGGAAAAACTTACGCGCCACATCAAGCATGAAGCCACGCTTTTCGTACTTCGGATAGTCGCGCGCCACGCCCATAGGCAATTGCTCGCCATACTGCTGCACCATCTGAAGCAACGTACGGGTAGCCCAGAAAGCACCTTGCTTGTCTACCGCTTCAATCTTGATGGTATCGCCCACCATCAGGCGGTAACCTTCTTTGCCGAGCGATTTATCTTCGGTATTTAATGTGACATAGATTTTCCCTTTTGCAGGAGCACCGGTCTTCACCTTGTAGTTGTAGTTTGACTGCTCTTTGAGGTCGCTTGCAAAAAGTTGCATCCCCTCTTGCAGTTCTTGCGCGAAAGCCGGATCAAGGATGATTTCCCCTTTTGCAGGCATCGCGGCACTTCCGCCATAACCCAACCATTCGCGAAGCGAAGGGATTACACGCGGAGGAAGCCCTTTGGAGTCGGACTGTTTGAATTCTCCCGGTACCGAAACCTTGATATTAGGCACGTCGACTTTCGTACCCGAAGCCTTATCGGTCAGTTGAAAGTACAATTGCACGTCGGCATCGGTAAGCGGCGTGAAAATAGTACCCGAACGGTCGATTACCGGAAGGCAGTCGGTTCCGCGCAGTTCCAATGTATATTGATTTGCAACTTGAGGGATCGTAATTTTGGTTGTGCCCTTCTGAACAGAAGCCGGAAGCTTAATGCCGGCAGCTACTTCGTTCATTTGTTTGAGCAAAACACTATCGGGCGCGTTCGTTGCCGAAGCTACACCCACAGAGAGGCATAAAGATGCCGCTGCGTAGAATAGTTTAGTTTTCATCTGGTATTCTCGAATATAGTTAGCTCCGCAAAGATAAATTTTTTATTGAATAAACACATTCTCACAATCCGTATAAAAAAAACATAAACACCTTATCGTGCGATTGCGAATATCAAACAAACCAATATATTTGTACTGATTTCAACATTGAAGTATATGACTCAACGCATACGACATAGCATTACCCTTATCTTTACGGCACTGATCTTGTTTGCCGGAACAGGGAACTTGTGGGCGCATGTCTTGTGCAATCATTGTTCGATCTCCTCTCACTTCGATGCAGCAGAAACTCCTTCGTGCTGCTCACATAGCCACTCAACAGAATCGCAAAAGGAACAACACGCACATTCTGACGACTGTGTATGCTTTAACCAAGCAGACGAAAACGCGTTTGAAGTCGTGGATAAGGTAACACCTCCCGCGCCACTTGCCGATTCGATCAATTGGGTTGCTTGTTACACCCTCCTATTCAACGCGCTTGTCTCTACCGAGCACAAGCCCGAACCCTTTATTCCGCTTGATACATGTATTGCGTCGGGGCGTGATATATTGGCACTGCACGCAGTACTTCTTATTTGATTGATTTTACGCAACGTATTTTTTCAAACGGCCCATGGTGTGCCCGTTTGCCAAAGCCTGTACTCTATTTTTCAGGCTCAGTGAATCGTATATACACGTAAAACTCAATCGAAACATTCAATGAAACATCTCATCTTATCGCTCCTTGCTTTAGGGGCAGGACAAGCTATATCCGCACAGGAAGTAATCAAAGGTATTATCAAAGACGAAGCGGGCGAACCGCTTGTGGGCGCAAACGTTGTGTGGCTCCATACCACGGCCGGCACTACAACCGACCTTAACGGTGCGTTTAACCTAAGCCGTAATTCGGCAACGGACAAACTGGTTGTGAGTTACATCGGCTATCAGTCGGATACATTAAGCATAGCCAAAAACGCGGCTCCGCTAGACGTTCAACTCAAAAGCAACCTTACACTCGACGAAGTCATTGTGCGTGCTCCCGGCACCGGCACTATGACCTCACGCCTCGAACCTTTCCAGATGCAAAAACTAGGCGTGGCAGAGTTTCAACGTGCCGCATGTTGTAACCTATCCGAAGCATTCGAGACCAACCCCAGCGTAGATGTAGCCTACAGTGATGCCGCTACGGGTGCCAAGCAAATACGCTTATTGGGCTTGTCAAATGCCTACGTTCAGATGCTAACCGAGAATAATCCGAGCTTCCGCGGTGCGGCTTCGCTCTACGGAATGGACTATATTCCGGGACCGTGGATGGAAAGTATTCAGGTTTCCAAAGGGGCGGCTTCGGTCAAGAATGGCTATGAAGCCGTGACGGGACAAATAAACGTAGAGTACAAGAAGCCCGACAAGGCCGATCCGCTTACGCTGAATCTTTTTGCTGCGGATAATGGTCGCATCGAAGGGAATGCAGACGGAAACATCCGACTCAACGACAACTTGGCCACGGGTTTATTTCTTCACTATTCGAACGATAAGCAGTCGCACGATGCCAATAAAGACGGTTTCTTGGATCGTCCACTACTGGAGCAGTTCAACGTGCTCAACCGTTGGACCTACAACAAAGGGCGTTTACACTCGGAGTGGGGAGCAAAATACATCCGCGAAAACCGCCAATCGGGGCAGTCGCACAATGCAATGCCCGCAGAACACGAGCGCTATACGATCGGACTCAAAACGAATCGTGCCGAGTTCTTTACCAAAAACGGATACATCCTCAACCCCGAACACAACAGCAGCATTGCCCTGATCGTATCGGGCTCTTCACACGATCTGAAAAGCAACTACGGACACAACCGTTACGACCTTTGGCAGGGAAATCTCTATAGCAGCCTGATGTTTGAAACCGAGTTTGGCCCGAAGCACCAACTAAGCACCGGCTTGAGTTTTGTGTCGGACTTTCTGGATCAAAAGGTCGCTATCACCAACAATGCCGCTGCCCTTGCACCGAAACGAAACGAGTATGTACCGGGAGCGTATGCACAGTATACGTACAAACCGACCTCGAATCTGACGTTGCTCGCCGGCATTAGACTCGATCATCACAACGAGTACGGCTTCTTTGTAACACCGCGTATGCACGTAAAATACGAACCGGCACCGTGGATTCAGCTTCGCGCTTCGGCCGGAAAAGGCTACCGTTCGGTGAATGTATTGGCAGAGAACAACAACCTGCTGGCCTCATCGCGCATTCGCAACCTCTACATTGCCGACAATCTGGATCAGGAAGAAGCGTGGAACTACGGTATCAGCATGTCGAACTTTATCCCCATTGGCGATAAAGAACTGGGCATTACCACCGAGTTTTACCAAACAGACTTTCGCAAACAAATCGTGATGGACAACGAGACTTCGGCACATGGTATCTACTTCTACAACCTCGACGGACGCTCCTATGCACGCAGCTTTCAGGTAGAAGCAACCTATCCGTTCTTCACCGGCTTCGAGTTCAGAGCAGCCTATCGTCTCAACGATATCAAGATGACCTACAATGGCGTCTTGAAGGAGAAAGCATTCACCAGTCGCCACAAAGGCTTGATCACCGCCTCGTACCAAACGGCCAATCCCGCAAAGAAGTGGCAGTTTGACTACACGCTACAGATCAATGGCGGAGGCCGCTTGCCCGATCCCGACCCAAACAAACCGCTCTGGGCTACCACCTTCAAGCCGTATGTGATCAACCACATGCAGGTTTCGAAGTACTTCAAAAGCTGGTCGGTTTACCTCGGTGCCGAGAATCTGTTCAACTTTACGCAGCAAAACCCGATCGTAGACGCCGAAAATCCGTTTGGCGACAACTTCGACGCTACCATGATTTGGGGACCTGTGCACGGTCGCACCATTTATGCCGGCATCCGCTGGAACTTGTTCCGCGACTAAACCCATCGACACATTTCGATCCACTAAATACACATTCACTTTATTACAAACATTCATTTTAAAACCATTCGGTTATGAAAAATCTAAAAACAATCGTAGCAATCGCTTTCGTAGCATTATTCAGTGTTTCACCGCTCTTTGCAAGTGACAAAAAGGAGAAGAAAGCCAAACAAAAAGAGGTAGTCGTGTACACCATGGCCTTGCATGGCGCACATTGCGAAAACATCATCATGAAAAACATTCCGTTCGAAAAAGGGGTGGAAGATGTGAAGGCGAGCGCCAAAACGCAAACCGTAACGGTTACGTATCGCAACGACAAAACCAACAAAGATTCGCTGGTAAAAGCCTTCAACAAGCTGGGTTACGACGCACAGGAAGTAAAGGCCGAGCAACCGGCAAAGAAGAAATAAAACATTAGTTTTACCAACAAACGTCCTATTTTATTATTAGGACGTTTGTTTAATACACGTTATCTTATCGCAAAAGATTATATTTATGCATTTCTTTTATTAGTTCAACAAAAATGAAAAACTATATAATAAATGAAACAGCAGAACAATCATAGGAGCAACTATATACTAAAATATGGGGTAGATTCTCAATCTCAACTTATACATATAGATTCACCGAGTCTTCTAAATGGCAAAGAATGTAATGTTGTTTGCCCTAAATGCGGGGACAAACTAATAGCTAAAAAAAATGGACGTAAAATAGCTCATCATTTTGCGCACTTTGGAGATACAATCTGTAGTGGGTTAGGAGAAACTCTTACCCACTTACTAGCAAAACAAGTATTTAAAAAATCTAGAAAGTTATTACTACCTCCAATGTTTTTAGACAAATCGTTTAAAAACGAAGATAATGAAACGAAACTGATTACGTTTGAAAAAGTAATACCTGAGGAAGAATATTCTCAATCTAATATATCTTTTAAATCGTTCAAACCTGATGCTGTTGCGATATTTAACAACAAGACTTATCTAATAGAATTCGTTGTATCCCATAAAATCGATGAAGATAAAAAACAAAAGATAAAGCAGTCGAAGTTAATTTGCATTGAAATAATTCTCAATCAAAACTTAAATGATGAGGTTTCTATTCAATCGATATTTGAGAAAGAAACCGATTGTAAAAAGTGGATTTCAAACCCAATCTTAGAAGAAAGATATGAACAATATAAACTTAATTGTATTAAAGAACAAGAGAAGTATATACAAACATTAGCGAAGCAATCTGAAGCGAATATAAATGCAGAAACGAATGAATTCATATCTCAACTAACTAAGACTAATAATCTACCGACTCAAATAATTAATGCAAATACAGATAAATACACAGATATAATTCAGCACATTAATTATAACCAAGCATATACAGATATAATATATAAAGCAATATCTTCTGGATCAATTCATAATACAACATTAATTGCATGGCTATTTAAAATAGGATATTACCCCTATCATTTCACAGACCACTTTGAATCTGAATTATCGTGCGGTAAAATCGAAAATAAAGAGTTTATAATGTATTTGTTAACCTCTATAGACAAAGACTGCGATATAAGCATATTCGAAACAATAATAACCTTTGAAAAGATTTTCAATATTATAGGATGTCTAGAATATAAGCATATATTCTTCGGCGAAGTTCCAAACTGGAAGGCATTTATTAATTCAAATAGAAAAGCAATTAATACAAGAGATCAATGGTATTTAATCGACATTGCTTTAGATGAGATTAAGACGGATAAACAACAATCAATGCGAGAATTCTTAATCACCCAGTACAAAGGCATAAATTGCAACCCAGTACAGACGGTAAACAATAATGATGATCTTTTGAAACAAGCTCTTTGTATAGTCTTCCCAGAAATATTTAGAGACAGAATATAACGAGTCTATAAAGCATATATTATTAAAGTCAAATAGAAAACTAAGCAAGAATCAGGATCATTCACCGCAATGATCATTTACAAAGCATACGAAGATCAAATCGTCAGGTGCCGACCTGACGATTTGTTTATAGTGAAGACTGAATCGTCAGGTCGCCACCTGACGATTCGCTTCTTATAGAGTTTGCAAACCGTATCAATAGAGAAAGGCTTCCTCTCATGCAGTGCGCACGAAAGGAAGCCTTCTTATTTCATTTATTTATTACGTCTACTCTTGAAATCGAATCAGTGAGGCACATGTATTTCGTTTACAACCTCCTCTACTTGTGTTTGCCCGTCGTTGTCAGCTTCGTCGGCAAGTACTGGCGTTTTGATAAAGCAAACCTCAATCGCCCATCCGATGTAGTACCCTACAAGCGAACCGATAGGGCCGATGATCCATGCAGAAACCGGAATCTCACTATACCATGTAAAGAATCCTTTCCACCAATCGATCGACAGCCAACCTGCGATATCGCCCGCCTTCTCGCGCATAAACCAAATAAACAACCCAAAGAACATGGCCCAAAGTGCCCCCATTCTACTTGGTTTCTTGTGATAAATGGCTGCGAAAGTAGGCACCAAGATAGATACCAACGCTACAATACCCGAGTCGCCCACCAAACGATAAATATCGGTCTCTACAAGTGCCATGCCGGTAGATACCAACGACATGATGATGATACTGAGACGAACGGTCCAGAGGTGCAGCTTGCGGTCGGTGCGTGATTGCCACAACGGCTTGATGATGTTCTCGGCCAAGATCGTAGAGGGTGCAAGCAATGCGCCCGAACATGTTGATAATATGGCCGAAACCAAGGCTCCGAAGAAGAAAATCTGCACAAACATAGGCATGTGCCCCATGATGAGTTGCGGAACAACTTCTTGCAGATCGAATCCGTTTTCAGGGTTCATGATCTCCGGATAAAGTATACGAGCGCACAAGGCGATTGTAAGCGGAAAAATCGAGAATAGTATATACATCCCCGCTCCTACGTAGGTAGAGTATACGGCCGATTTGATGTTACGAGCCGAATTGACACGTTGAAAAATATCTTGCGATGCAAGCGATCCAAGTCCGATTACGCACCAAGCCGACACCCACTCGTCGATGTCGTGAGCCGTTGCATTAGGGAAAAACTGGAAATGGTTTTCAGGAGCTTTTGCGATTACCGCCTCAACGCCTCCTACTTGCGACACCAGCATAAAGGCCAGAATACCAAGTCCGAGGATGATGATAATCGACTGCATAAAGTCGGAAATAGAGATTGCCCACATCCCTCCCATAAAGGTGTAGAGGGTTACTACCAAGGAAGAAATGAGAATTCCGGTAGTAAGCGTAAAGCCGAAAATAAGCTTTAGCGATATTGCCAACGCCACAAGTTGGGCGGCAATGAAGCCAAAGAACGTAAACACCATCAGCGCGGCACTTATCAGCTCTATCTTTCGACCGTAGGCATTCTTAAACAAGTCGCCTATCGTAAGAATGTTTCTTCGATATAAAGGGCGGGCCAGAAATAGCCCAAACAGGATAAGACAAAAAGCACTACCTAGGGGATCTTCAATCACCCCTAACAATCCACCTTCGATAAACCTCCCTGAGGCTCCAAACACCGTCTCGGCGCCAAACCACAATGCAAACAATGCAAAGGAGTTAAATACAAAAGGTAATCCGCGACCGGCATTGACAAAGTCGCCAGTGTTCTTGATAAACTTAGTAGAATAAAATCCTATAGTTACAGTCGCAACCAGATACAAAGTAACAAATAATGCAAGCATTTTAAAAAAAAGCGTATTTCTAAAAATTGATAAATAAACAACACACTCCAAAAACCAATACTACAGTCGGCCGCGTAGCTATACGCCCTCCGATTGTTGGTATTTAAGTTTTATTCGACTCAGATTTTCGTCTTTGACGTATAGGTAGCACGACAAAGAAGCTTTGCATTTCTGATAGGAATAAATAAACAAAAACAGTTACCGTTGTAACTGCCCCAATCCAGATTGACCCCGTGCAAATCTGATAAAACTGCTGTGGGTCAATGTGTATCCTTGAAACAACCAATCACTGTATAAATGTATTTTTATACGATAAAAACAGGATTTTTTCTTTCAGCTCGCAAAACTATATATAATTGATGAACCTGCAAAATATAGAAACTTCATTATTTCCTTTAATTGAATGTATATCATGCCTGCACCATCTCTATATAGGAGATAAAAGAAGCGGGCATCCCTTGTGAGGCACACCCGCAATATGCAGCTTATAAAGCTAGCTATATTTTTAGTTTTCAGCCGTTTCTTTGTATTCTTTCCATAGCGAATCTACCGAGTAAGCATCACCTAGCGCATACTTTATGGCCCCGTCGAACGACCATGGAATTACGGCGAGGGCCGAACCGTTAAACTTCCTCAAAAAGTCTTTGTCTTTGGTTTGCGTAATCCACGCAAGGAAAAAGCCCGTAGTGCGATAGCCGTCCATGTAGGTTCCACCCTTAGGACAGTCTTGCGGCATGAAGTATCCGCTCATGTAGCGAACGGCATCGGCCACCCCTTCTATCATGGCTCTGAACTCTTTACTGTTGCCGTAATTACCAATCCCCTGCGGCTCGAGCTGAAACCCATGCACCAACTCGTGCATTAGCACGCCTTTTGTTTCGTAATGCAAGCGAGCAATGTCTTTGTGCGGCAGGTAGCTCTTCTCGATCCAGCGTGTAGAATAGTCGATGGCAATGCCGGGAGGTGCTCCGCTCTTTGCCGATACGCCGTCGTAATCACGCAGGCGGTATTCGATGGTTTCAATGCCCGGGATCGAATCGGCCGGAGAAAAGTAAAGCAGGTCTAATACCTCGCGCGCACTTTCGGTGATGTAGCTTTGCGGCTCGGGTATGATGGTGTTGTAAATAGCCGAACCTTCGGTAGCGGTTGCCTGATCCATGAACCTTACTTCGCCCACGTTGTAATCGCTCCACTGGTTGGGAGTAGACAACGAGTATGGGAGATCGCTTCCTTTAAATACGCGCTTCTTGTTGGGCTTTGCCGACATTTCAAACTCAAGCACGCCGCCATTGGTTACATCGCTGTTGGTAATGTAGCCTTTGGTATACGGTTTTCCGTTGAGTTTGACACTTTTCACGTAGCGATTCTTGTCGCTTACACCCAGAGCCTTCACTTCGAAGGTGTTGCCATCACCTAGATTTAGTTTCATATACGGCAAATACGGAGCACCGAGCACGAGTTGGTCGCTTCCCGGACAAACGGGATAGAAGCCCAATGCCGTAAAGATGTACCAAGCCGACATCTGTCCGCAGTCGTCATTGCCACAAAGGCCGTCGATCTCGTTACGGTACATGCGGTTCATTACTTCACGCGCCCAGTATTGCGTTTTCCAAGGTTGGGAAGTATAGTTGTAGAGGTACAGCACGTGGTGCGAGGGTTCGTTGCCGTGCACATAACCACCTAGCAAACCTTCGCGGGTTACGTCTTCGGTATGGGCAAAGAACTCATCGGGTAGATACATGGTAAACAGACTGTCGAGGTTTTCGACAAACTTTGCTTCTCCACCCATCAATTCAATCATCCCCAACGGATCGTGCGGAACGTAGAAACTGTAGTTGATCGAGTTGCCTTCGATGTATCCTTCGCCGTGTGTATTGAGTAGCGAGAAATCCTTCTTCCAACTGCCATCGCGCATACGGGCTCTTGAGAATCCGAGCGACTTGTCGAACACGTTGCGGTAGCTTTGCGCGCGGCGAAAGTATTCTTTGGCTACTTTCATATTGCCTGCCGCAAGGGCTGCCTGGTAAATACACCAATCGTCGTAAGCATATTCGAGGGTGAGCGAAACGCCGTTGGGACTGTCTTCGAAGGGTACATAGCCGTATTTGATATACTCGGCCGTTTTATCAAAATAAGGTAACGTCGAACTTGACACCATGGCTTCGATGGCTTGATCGGTATCAAGATCGATCCCTTTGGCTAATGCGTCGGAAAGCACAGACACGCCGTGATAACCGATCATGCACCAATTTTCGGAAGCAAAATGCGACCACATCGGTAAGATCTTGTGTACACTCTGCTCGCGATGAGCCAACATCGAACGGGAAAAATCGGTGCTTCGTTTGCGGTCGATGATATTCATAAGCGGATGCAATGCGCGGTAGGTATCCCAAAGCGAGAATACGGTGTAGTTGGTAAAACCATCTGCCTGATGGGTGTTTCCGTCGAGACCTCGGTACTTGCCGTCTACATCCTGATAAACGGACGGATTGATCTTGCAGTGATAAAGGGAAGTATAAAGCATGGCCAACTGGTCGTTGGTTCCTTCTGCTTCGATGGTATTGAGTTCGCCGTTCCACTTTTGCGCCGTAGCTTCGGCTAGTTGATCAAACGCAACCGTCATGGGAGCTTCGGCTTTGAGGTTCTTGAGCGCGCCTTCGGTACTTACGCCCGAAAATGCCAAGCGCACTTCGAGTTGTTTGCTAGCCGGAAGGTCGAATTCAAAATAAGCCCGAATCTTGCGTCCGGCTATCTCGGGGAAGTTGTGCTTCAAGTCAAACTTGCGCCAACCGCCGGCATAGTTTACTTTCTCAAATTCCTCATAACCGTAATTGGCTATCGGTTGCGACAGGGAGATGGCAAAGTATTGGTAGTTTTCGCGAGCCCAGCCGTTGGTAATGCGATATCCTGTTATCAATTGCGGATTTTCTACGCGCACGGATGCCCAAAGCACTTTGCCATCGTAGTTGTATATACCGTGAACGAGGTCGAGAATGAAGCGGGCTTGTTGCTCGGGATAGGTATAGCGGTGCGCTCCTACCCGTTCGGTCGCGGTGAGTTCCACGTCGATTCCGTAATCGTCGAGCGTTACGGCATAATAACCGGGATGTGCTTTTTCTGTGGCATGTGTGAAACGCGATCGATAACCGCCTTCGGGGTTTGTGGCCGTACCCGGCGAAAGTAAAAGTGCTCCGCTGGTTGGCATAATTAGCAAATCACCAAGATCGGAATGCCCTGTACCGCTAAAGTGTGTATGGGAAAAGCCTACTATCGTAGGATCGTCGTACTGATAACCGGCGCAATATCGGTACGAGTCTTTTTGATATACGCCATCGACGTTGTGCGGAATGGTATCGGTGTCGGGACTTAGTGCCACCAATCCGTGTGGCGCAACGGCTCCGGGAAAGACATGCCCCATCGAACTAGTCCCGATAAAGGGATTGACGCGGGCAGTGTTTTGTGCCGAAAGCGATAAGGTGCCAAGCAATAGAAGTTGGATGATTGATTTTTTCATTGCCGTGTTTTTCTGGATTTAAATTAACGCTAACATAAACTACTGTTGAAGCAAATGTAAAACATTTATTCACAATACAGATCCATTCGGTCTTGAAACGAATCATCTCTTTTAGTTTTTGCAGGATTTGTTGTAGTTGAATACCGCTACCGACTCCAAAAGCAGTCGCTTTACGCAGGTTTGATTACAACATAAAGCTTATTGATTGAATAGCGATTGCTAAAAACAGCAACGAGCACCCCGTACTTTGCTGCAATGTATACTCCAGATTTCCCCTTTTCGATCATTATTTGATTGAAGCAAAGGCGTCCCTTTTCTCCTTCCATCTTCCGCCGGTAAAGTCGGGAATCTCAACCGGAGCACCATTCATGCCGGCCGAAGTAGCCGAAAGTTCGACCAACGACGACCACATGGCTGCATCGTATACATCCAGGTCTGGCGTAACTCCCGCTTGCAAGCATTGCACCAAACGAAGATCCATCGCAAAATCCATCACTCCTTTCATCTGCACCTTCTCGTTGTCGATCTTTTTGAATAATTGCGAGGCTTGCTCAATGATGGGATGGCGGTAACGAGCCAATAGTTCCTCCTTTTGCGAAGCTGACAGGTATTGATGATAGTCGGGCATCAGCGCAATCTCTTCGGTAGGATATTTGTGGTACATTCCTTTGGTTCCGCTGATGAGCTGCTTGCGACTATATGGCCGCGGAGTCGCAATATCAAATTGGAGTTCGACGGTCTTACCCGATTGGGTAGTAATAAGAGACGAAGACACATCTCCCAAGGTAAACGGAACGTCTTCGCCGTAAGTTGCTTTTACATATGCATTGTACACACGCGGTTTGGTGCTTACCGAATTGACAGACACGGCACGGTCGCCCCGATTTAGTCCCAGCGCCATGGCCAACGGGCCAAATCCGTGCGTCGGATAGATATTGCCGTTCATTTGCATATAAGCTTGCGGCATCCAGGCATCTTTGTAGTTGGGATTGTTTCCGATCATTCGTTCGCACAAGCGGTGAATATATGCTCCTTCGCAATGATAAATCTCTCCCAACAGACCGTCGTCGATCATGTTCTGCATGGCTAGGGTAAACTCATCGTAACAACAGTTTTCCAGAATCGAACAGGTCTTTTGTGTTGCCTCGGCCGTATGTACCAACGCCCAACACTCCTCAACTGTCATTGCTGCCGGCACCTCTAGTGCTACGTGCTTCCCTTGCTTCATCGCCTCAACGGCAATCGCTGCGTGCGAAGCCCAAGGCGTAGAGATATAAACCAAATCAATCGTATCATCATTCAGCAATTCGGCATCTGTCGCATAAACGGCTACATCGTTCACGCCGGAAGCTTGCAAAAACGACGCTACATCGTCTCGCTTTGCTTTGTCGCTATCACAAATGGCCGCAATACGCGCACCTTTGATATACCTGAATCGGTTCAGCGCAAACTCGGCTCTGTACCCAACCCCGATAAAACCCACATTAATCTGATCGCAAGGATTTACACTATCTTTCCAGACAACACACATATTCTATTCCTATATTCGGTTAGCGTTTCTCTCTTTTACCGCACTAATATAAGATAAATTATTTACACGAACGATCTCTTCTTTATTTTACTCAAATCATTTTCATACATGCTTTTTATTATATCTAAGCCACGACATTCCTATTGTAAACAGAGCTGCAAATAAAATGATATAACACACAAGCAATGCAGAGATTTGCGGATAGACAGAAGATGCAGAGATCCCTAACCCAATTGCAGCGAGTGTCACAAAGAAAGCATTCCTAAAACATTTAGATTGATTCGCCACTGCTTGATCATCATTTAATGCTTTCTTCAACACCTCATCTGCATTGATTGATTTCTGCACCTTCATTAATCGAATTAGTGCGACGAATAGCCAAATAGCTCCAATTATAGACATCGGCACAAGCAGATATACATAATATAGCTGATCAATGGGAAGGTAGTTTGCAATACTGCCGGCTATAAACGGAAGGTAAAACACGACATAGGCAACCAACATGCTTTCCATCGCTTTGTAACGGGCTTCTTTTAGAATCTCAACATCTTTCATCTCTAGTATTTATTTGCGGTGTACATTAATCATTTCCGATCGGATCGATTCCAATGTTTTCCATCATCAATACAACAGCCTTCTCTTTTGCAACAGGGCGATGCATTGTTCCTTTCGGCACGCATACTCCTTGGTATTGGCCCAACTCAAAGTTACCTTTCTCAGTTTCGAGCACGATGCTTCCTTCAATTACAAAAAAGAGTTCGTCGTCATTATCATGCTTGTGCATGTGATACTCACCCTCGAAAATACCCAATCGAAATACCGATGAGTTTACATTGCACAATGATTGATTAAACCACTTGTCGGTACAGACCTTTGCAATCTCCGGCACATCAATCTTTTCTAAATAATCATATT
>X396_Morelets_crocodile__coassemble_76_pt1 | contig 15069 bp, 9 predicted proteins | sample X396_Morelets_crocodile__metabat2_low_PE_001 | metagenome-assembled genome bin X396_Morelets_crocodile | reverse complement strand
GCTCTATCCCTTTCAAACGAAACAAGATGCACACCATAACAATCAATGTTTCGGAAGATTCTACAGAAGGTACAATGGATTTTGAGATTGACAACACACCAATGGGTGATGGTGACAATACCATTATTGGAGGTACGCCCGGAACAGAAACTCCGGTAGATCCAAATCCTTAACTCTCAATAAGACAAAGTCCTCTATCTTCAATATAAATGCTGAAGATAGAGGGCTTTTTTTGTTTTGATGTAAAATTGATGTTAGACCTTAACCATAATGTTATTATACGTTAATTTTTAAATCTAAAACCCATTTCATGATGTTGTATTTAAAACAAACAATAGATTTGTAATATTAAATAATTTTCAATGTAATCTCAACGTAACAGAAGAACCACATTATCTTTCTTCCGTACAGTTATTTTTCATTCAACAACAATGTATTTATGATCAAGTATTACGTATCTGTAATCTTTATGATGCTATGTTGTACAATAAAAGCACAATACCTAGCAGTAAAAAGTAATGTATTATATCTTTCGACGGCCACTCTCAATGTAGGACTCGAAACATTTCTTTCCAAACAGTATACACTCGATGTCTCGGGTGCATACAACCCATGGCAATATGCCAATGGCAATATGATGAAGCTTTGGTTTATTCAACCCGAGCTTCGCAGATGGCATTGCGACACCTTTGCAGGGCACTTTTACGGACTACATGCTTTCTATGGCGAATATAACTGGTCGCTTTTTACAGATAGGCGTTATCAGGGACATCTCACCGGAGGAGGACTCACCTACGGATATGCAAAGAACTTTGCCGTCCGGTGGGGATTTGAAGCCAGTATCGGACTAGGTTATGCTTATCTCGATTACGACAAGTACAAATGTGGACACTGCGGTAAAAAAATTGGCGCATCCACAAAAAACTATATCGGACCAACAAAGATTAATTTCTCGTTGATCTACTTTTTAAGATAATCTTTTCTCAATAAGAACGATTTAGACCATATCGCTCATTAGACCGAATATTAATTATCATTCATCATAAAATAATCAATTATGAAGATTAACTTTTTAATCTCAAGCCTTCTAACAGGCATGATTGTATCATCGTGTACAACAAACCATGAAGATGTCATTTTAGACCTTGAGCAACCTGCCAAGTTCAATGTAACACTGACAAGTAATAATGAAAGTCTAAAAACACGTACCAATACCGAAGTAGGAACCGACTTGGAAAACAAGCTGAGTCACGTTGCTTTTTATGTATTCAAAGAAGGCGGTTCGCTCGAAAAATCGGTAGCAGCTACCCCTGAGCAAATCCAAGCCGGCACGTACAACATCGACTGTACAACGGGTAAAAAGTTTGTTTATGCGATAACAAACGATGAAGCGCTATTTGGAAGAGTCGCAAAAGGAATGCAAAAAGACACCTTTGAAGCAATGGTAACCGAGGAGTTCAAAACAGCTCCGGCTTCACCTTTTACCATGGTTGGTATGCATCCACACCTTCTTACATTACAGCCAAGTACCGACGGATCTACACCTTCGAAAACACTAACTATCGATGTCACCCGACTAGCCGGAAAAGTTACGGTAGCACTCAGCGAATTGGCTAAACCAAAATTTACTGTCACAGGATTTAAGATTGTCAATGCCAATCCGTATTCAAACTACTTCCTAAAAGGCACATCAAGCAAAAAAGATGCAAATGAAACCGAAATCGATCCGAACAATGAAACAGAGTTTAACGCCTGGACCGATGATTACTACAAAGATAACTATGCTTATGTAGGTGCGACAGAGGCAGCCTATGCGCTTGAAAACTGGAATACCGATCCACGTCGTGGCAACACAACCTGTATCATTATCGAAGGATCTTTCAATAATGGCGCAAACACATTCTACCGTTTCAATTTAGGAGGAAAAGAAGCAAAATGGGCATTCAACAGAAACACCCATTACAAAGTAACCATCTCCGACGTGTATGAAGACGGATATGAAACAGACAAAGAAGCTGAAAAACCAGGCGAAAGTAAGCCAACCGATCCACTGGTACAAGACGTGAAGATAAGCGCAAGCTTGCAAATCACAGATTGGACTGTAGTAGAGCAAAATGACGAAATAGGAAAAGAATAATCCTTTTCAATCCTAAAATCAGGGAGCTCATCGGTGTGTCTCCCTGATTTTCATGCTATTCTCAAATTAAAAAAATGACTTATGAAACGTTGGGCTATTTCCTTCACAATCCTATTATTCTTTACAGGATGTATCCAAACCGATTTATCCAATTGTCCGTCTGAAGTTGTAATCGACTTTGAATATGTACACAACAAGCAAGAAATCGACCTTCTCCACCAAGAAGTACATACGATTGCACTCTTTGTATTCGATCACAACAACAAATTTGTAATGCGCAAAGACCAAGACATTACACCGGGCAATGCAACCATCACCTTTGATCTCGATCAAGGGATGTACCGGTTTGTGGCATGGGGAAACCTAAACGAACATTACGAAGAGATACATCTCGAGACCAATATCTCAACCACAACCGATCTGTTGGTTTCATTACGACACGAAAACAACGAGGTAAAAAAACAACTCTCATTATTCCATGCCCAACTCTCCTCCGAAAAAGTGGAACGATTGGGACTTAAGAAAAAAATGAGTTTCATAAAAAATAGCAACGACATAACTGTCACATTAAACTACCCCAAGACAACACCACAGATGCGTAGCGACAACACAAGCGGTCTGTTCTCTCTTCATACAACCAACGGAGCACTAGACGCATCCAATCAAGCACAACCCGAGATAGGATTCAGATCCTATCAGTCACTTTCGGCCAAAGACACAGCAACGGCAAACAACATGCAAACAACAATAGCGTTCAGCACCTTGCAATTAGCAACCGATCGACCGATCCTATTCAATGCAAGCACAGCCGAACAACGCACTACAGACCTTCGATTCCAATACGATTTGATGGACGTGATCAATCAAACGCCCATTGATCTTACGAAAGAAGACTCCTATCACGTGATTTTCAATTTTAATAGTGCAAATATATCCACCATCTACGTCAACGGATGGGAAGTAGTAAACAACAATGGAGATGTCGGTATCGAATAAAATTAGCATTATGAAAAGTTCAATCTATAGCCTACTTACATTCGTCTTATTTTCGGTATGCTTTATGGCATGCTCCGACGAAGATTATACCAAAAACACAACAGACGAATCGCAAGAGCGAAGTGTCAAGATCAGACTGTCGTTAGAATCGGAAAAGCCTCAAACGAGAGCCATCGAACATATTCTCAGCGATAAAGATGAAGAGGCAATCATCAGTTTGCAACTCTTTATTTTCAGACGTGATGGCGAACGCATGTTAGTCAAAGACTATTATTTTGAAGACTGGCGCGATGAAAACGTATATAAAGCCATCGAAGCCTATACCGGCCGTTTTATCTACGTTTTCGTAGCCAACCAGTTCCAAGAATGGACCGGAATTACAAAATACGCAGATATCGCAAACAAACTATACACCATTACCGACGAATCTGATATATCAAAAGGTAAGTCTGAGAAAAAGGCCCTTGCAGCGGTATTCAACAAAGAACTCCTTGTTCCTTACCCGCTTCCGGGATCAGACGTTGTAGAACTCAAAGACGGTACAGAACCAATTTCATTGACACGTCTCTGCACAAAGGTGCTGTTAAATCTGAAGATCGACGGTATCACCTCCGATCAAAAACCGTTGTCGGACAAGCTGAACATCAAATCGGTACAAATGAAAAACGCATCCTCAGCGATGTATATTTTCAACGAAAACGCACCACTCGACGAGCATACTACTCCGGCTATCCACTATCCTGTGCGTCTATTTGACGCCAACAATGAGCTTAATACCATCGACGACGCGTTTTATATACTCGAACGAAAAGCCCATGACAACTTCGAAATGGGTACCTATGTAGAAATTGTAGCCGAATACCGGGATATGAACTCCGAGGTACCTACAAAACTCATCACCTATTGTGCAAAATTCAATACCGCACCATTCGAAGGAGACAAATACACCGGACTTTTCAACGTATCGCGCAATCAAAAATACCTGCTCAATGTAAAAATTACAGGGATCAATGGCGACAACGTTCGTGTCGATATTGATGATTTGCAAAAAGATGGTGTCTTTGTTTCGTGCAATGCCACCGGTCGTGGCACCGGCGCAAACTGGGAAGATGCCTTCAACACCATCAACGAAGCCATTGCGTTTGTAACCGAATACAACAACAATAGCAATCATGCCCCACTTACATCCATTCATGTAAAAGAGGGAACTTACCACGAATCGATCCACATACCCGACGGACTCACCATCGCCGGCGGATTTGCGGGCAATCTCTCGGGCACCAACATATCCGATCGCAACTATAGCATCAAGCCAATCCTGAAATCGGGAGTCAACAACCAACCAAGTTCGGTCGTTACGTTTCCCGCAACACTTACACGCCCTAGCGCACTGTGCTATTTTATCATAGAGGACGGACAAGCCCCTATGGGAGGTGGTGTAAATATGCAAAGCAAGCATGCCATCCTGCAAGCCTGCCGCGTGCGCAACAACCAAGGCGAGCAAGGCGGAGGCATCTACCTTTCGGGAGGCCAGGTATGGAATTGCATCATCGACAACAACGAGGCATCCTCAAACGGAGCCGGCATCTATATACCCAACAATGCGGCCGACGCACACATCCAAAACGCTACCATTGTAGCCAACAAATGGAGTGGCGCCATACCAACCGTAGCAAAAGGAGCCCTGTTTAACATTCCGTCTAGCGGAATTTATGCAGCCTCGGGAGCAGCCGCAACCGCACATAGCTGTATTTTGTACGACAACGCAGATGAAAACAATGAACCATCGGGCGTAAACTACAAGTTCTGCGCGTTTAGCACCGACGAACTGCTAACGTGGGATCAGATTAGCAATGCCAACATCCGTATTGTTTCGTCAAATAACGTGCCGTCTAATCAACCATTCGTAACCGAAGTTACCAATCCGGGGTTCAAAGACGACAACTCGTATCAGCTCAGCGAAACCTCCCCCCTACTAAGTCGAGGCTATGTAGGCAAAGGTAAGCCCGAGTGGAACCATACCGATTTCAATGGCATACAAGCTACAAACAAGAAGTTCCCCAATATCGGAGCCACACAAGGTCCTAAGTTCAGACCCTATCTTGATCTGTATGTAAAGAAGCAGTCTTTTTTACCGTCGATTGGTTCATATATCACTGCACTTGTGGCATCAAACGTTGTAAATAATGAATTTTATTCGGGAACACTCAAGTGGTCGGCACAATCTTTTTTTGCCGATTATTACACGCCAATGCCACTTGCAACAAAGGTTGCCAACAACTCAAAACAAGAAAATCAGATGACAGGCGAATTTATAAACGATGAAGCAGGCCGTAAATTTTCAATACCTCAAGCGTACATGAATTTCGAGATCATAAAAAACAACATCATACACAATCTCGATCGCAATATATACGTTATGCCTACCGGATCTGAACAAACCGGATCTATCGAACTGTTTACACACAACCCGATAGCATACCGAGTAGACACAAAGATTGCGGCTGGGGAAAGAACCTTTAAGTCGTTGGTAACGAACAAAGCAACATGGCTCAATGCGACAGAGGCAAACGATGCAATCGTCTTTCACAACGAAATATATACACTTCCCGTTAATCAGAAGAATAGTCATTCGATAAAGCAAACAGATCTCGGATTTTGGTATTCATTTATAGACTCCGAATCCGAAACGACTTTAGCGATCAGGCCATTCTCTAAAAATAATTTCATACAAGTTCCGGAATGGATATTGGGAGGCAATACAACAATCAGTGTATTGGGCTTAACAGAAGAGCACCTGCTAGATTACTTCAAAACCCAAACATTACCAACCTGGGAGCTGAATGCGTCTGGATTATCGCAAACATCTGTAGATGACGGCAAAAGCAATACAGCCGATGCCATCAATCAATTCCTTGCTGCCAACGATTACAAATGGGATACTACTGACGAAAATAATTACAAATCCACATTAAGCAATGCATTTATCTTTTGTGCATCGCTCGATCCGGCTGTTCGTCAAAAACTAATAGACAAGACAAACATCACGGCTCAAGATCTCAGTTGGTATATCCCGTCAATCAATGAAATGAAATTTATCACCATTTTCAACAACGACGCACTTCAATTGTCGAATGAAGAAGATTACTACATCACTTCTACATTCAGCAAGCAATACATACGCCGCTTCCATATCGGATTATACACCGAATGGCAAGCCGAAGCCAGCACCATGATTCCGGGATTGATCAGATGCATTCGCAATACAAATACATCAGCTCCGGCCAATACATTGTACGGAGGAGTAGCCATTATTGATAGTTTAGGCTCTTATGCGGTGCGCAGTGAAGGAATGTACAGCAACTCGATACTATCCGGACTACTCTTATCTCCGAATGAAGATGAATTTGCGGCTAAATTTCAAGTACATCCGAAAGAAAACAAGAATATATACGATTACAACGGAGCCCAAAGTTATTGCGAAGGTCTCGGAACCGATGAGCATGGCAAGTGGCGTGTACCTACCATGAAAGAAATGATGTTAATTCATTTATCCCAAAACAAGATGAAGGCTACCACTCAATTTGAGCCTCTGGCTAGCGATGGATCGTTCTTTTTCTTACAAGAGCAAATGACTTCAGACACAAAAGTTTTTGAATTTAAAAATGGAACTGTCGAAGAATATCCCATGGCGCGTGGATATGTTCGTTGTGTAAGATCAATCAAATAATGAAACCATGAAGCAACTTTGCTATAGCTATATCATCGTATTGCTGTTGGCTTTCATTGTTTCCACAGAAGGCCATGCAAACAACACGAAAATCGAAGTGATTGGAGTGGTCAGAGGCAACGAACAGGAGCCTCTGGCCGGCGTTACCATATCCATCAGTGATCGGGAAACCGTAGGTGCAACCGACGACAACGGCCGGTTTAAGATCGCTGTGCCCAAGGAGTGTGCCCTACGTTTTTCGAGTATCGGATATGCCAGCGAAACCGTAAAAATAAAAGGTCAACGCTCGCTGGTGGTAATCCTCAAATCTACGGCAGTAGACCTCGACGAAGTCATTGTAATTCAGGAAATCAAAAACAAGATTCTCCCCGACCCTACCGATATCGAGGCCGATGGCGATTACTTTCGCATCAACACACGCTTTAAGATACCCGACGAACTGTTCAAAACGGCAACTCGCCTCATTATACAACCGTCGATTATCAATACCACAAAAGGAGAGCTCTATTTCCTCACACCCGTTGTATGCGATGGCGATCAGTTTGCCATTCGTCAAATGCGCTTACATGCCTATGATCCCAAGCGAGATCCGCTCAATCCCTACATCGTACACAAAGAAGCGATCGAAAAGGGATACCTTTCATATGCCGATTCATTCAAGATTGTACACCCCGACGACGACTATCGCGCCGATGTTCAGATCCTGATCGAATCGTGCTGCAAAACAACCTTTCAAGACAGCCTCTCCATGGCTCGCGGCATCATAAATCCACTACGCTTTCTGCAATTTGCCGAAAATGCAATGTGGATGGACGAGCGTTATGCCCCTGAAAAAGAATTGGTACTGCGCGAGGAAGACGGAAATATCGAACTCACGTTCGAAGTACGTAGCAGCAATGTAAACCTGTCATTGGCCAATAACCAGCGAGAGATCGACAAGATACAATCCCGACTCAAGCAAATCGAATCGGCACCCGGCTCCGTATTGCAGTCGCTCGACATGTACGGATCGTCCTCTCCCGACGGGCGCTATGCCAGCAACAAACGTTTGGCAAAATCCCGCCTACAGTCGGCCATGGAGCTCATCTTGTCACAGCTGCACAGTAACACACGCAATCAGATGCTACTTTCGGCCGAAGCCGGAGTTGTAGAATGGACTGCCGTAGCCGATTCGATGGAAAAAGACGGACTAGATGCCGAGGTGAAAAAGATGCGTTATTGGTTGCGCAAATATGCCGACGACAAAGACGAGCAATCCTCCGCCATGCGCTACCTCCCATTCTACAAGACCGTCAGCGACACCTATTTGCCTCGCTTTCGAAAAGTAAATTACAAATTTACCTATTCGATCAATCGCGAACTTACCGACAATGAAATTGCCGAACTCTACGCAAAAGACCGACTCTCGATGACAGCCTATGAGTTGTGGCGCAACTTCCTTATACAAACAAACAGTGAAGCCTTCAAGCAGCTATCTTCGGAAGAAGCACAGTCGAGACAAAAAGAACTGTATCGGGAAATGCTCAAACTATATCCGAAGATGACATGGGCAGCAAACAATTACAGTGTGTTTTTGCTCAACGACAACAAGCCCGACGAAAAGATCCTGCTTCCGTTTGCCAATGCCAATGCCCAAGAACCGGTCCTGATCAATCAGGCCTTGGTTTACCTCAAGCAAAACGACCGTTCTCGCGCCGCGTACATTGCCAATATGTTTCCCAATACCGAACGGGCACGCAATGTAAAAGCAATGATTGCCGTATACAACCGCAATTACGACGAAGCATACGAACTCATCAAAGATCAAAATTCACTCAATAAAGTCTTGTTATTGCTCAAAATGAAATACAACAAAGAAGCCTACGAAGCCTCAAAATTGCTCGAAGCAGGTAATGCGCAACACGAATACATCCGAGCCGTATGCGCCAATCGTCTGGGCAGAGTGAACGAAGCCTATATTCATTTCGATCAGGCAACAGCACTTGATCCGTCGCTCGAGGCAGTAGCCATGAAAGACGGAGATCTCAACAACCTATTTTAATATACCGTGATTATGAATAAAAGAAATAAAATACACCTGCTCCTATTTTTGGTTGCTCTATCCTGGAGTGCAACCACCACAGTTGTACAGGCACAAGAACAACAACGCGACTATACATTCAACGCCCTTGATCACACGGCACAAGAACGTGCCAAAATCAGCAGATTTGAAAACAAGGGCTTCTTTAGCAACAGCTCCATCTCGTTCGACTTAGGTCCGCAAATACTCACCACCAACAATTCGTTCGACTACTCGCCCTACACAAAAGTAGGCGGCGTAGCCCGCATTGGCTGGATCAAATACCTCAACTACATCTCCGCACTTCGATTTCGATTGCAAGGCGGATTCAACACCTCTTGGGATTTGATCAATAACGAAAATCACCGCATCAATCAATATACCATAGGCGCGGATTATTTCTATACCCTGGCCGGACGTTTCGACCACAACCAACCCTTCAAACTCTATTGGGTCACCGGAGGAGACATCGGAGTCGTAAACGGACGCGGCAAAACCGAAGCCATCTTGGCAGGAAATACGGGACTGCTGTTCGACATCAAACTCACCGACAATTGCTTCCTCTTTTTCGAGACATACTTCACCCTCTGGACACGCAACTACGATCTCGAACGCGGATGGCGCAATTTCGATCCCACCTTCTCCATTCTTGGCGGACTTCGTTTCCCACTGAAATAAAAAAGAACCAACACATTACAAAACAACGGTTGCCTCCTGTATGGAGGCAACCGTTGTTTGTTTACAGATACACTGCATCGAGACTCTCTTAACTAGAAGATCACCTTGGTAAGACGCATTTCTCCGGCAGTTTTAGAAGGTTTACTCTTTACTTTCGTTTTGAAGATCGTTCTAAAATCATCTAAGGTTTGTTGTGAGCGCGTTATTCTAAAACACCCTTTTTCGGGCAAAAACTCAACACCTTGGGGATAATTTTTTCCATACATCTCAATAGTCCAATCCTTAAAATCCAAGCCCGACATATTTTGCTTACTAAAATCGAGCGCTAACAGTGGAAAAGACAATTCGAATGTGCCAATACTTTGCATATATGGAGTCAGATCAATTTCTAAATCGCCCCACTGATCCGTGTCAAAAGAAGAAGCCTCCCATGTTGCCACAACAACAGGCTTTTCCGTATTAAATTTACTCACGTCACCAATTGAACTATCTACGTAAAAAGCTGCAAAATTACGAATATCCGGAACAGCCTTTGTCTCCAGAAAACGAGCCCGAAGTTGCTTGCATTCTACAGATGGAAAATAGTCTATTTTTTTATTCCCTACAGATGTCCCGGTATAAACAGTGCTCCAAACATTTCCATCCATGCTCGCTTCAAGCACATACGAAAGCACACGTTGCCCACCACTCAAATTCTCTTGAAGAATGCAGTGATTCACAACAGTCGGATTCTCAAACTTCAATATCACCACAGCCCCTTTGCCTTGAGTCTGTTTCAATGGTTTTCCAAATCTATTTTGAATCTCCGCACCAAACGTCTGATAAGCCTGTACATGCGAACGGGGTATTAGCCCCGAAGTATCCGGAGTTGAGTTGAGCAACAATACAGAGCCACGACCTACCGATTTGTAATACAAATTCATCAACTGTTCGGGCGTCATGATCAAACTGTCGGTCTCTGGAGCCCAAAACCATTTATGTCCTCCATTCTTCAACAAAGGCACATCACACTCTACCGGCGCATAAGCATCTCCCATTTTATCAGAATGCAGTGCCATGGCCACACCTGATTTGAGATCGGCCTCACTCAAGGTATACCAATTGGGATATGGGCATATTCCATCCTCATTTCCAACCCATCTCAAACTAGCTTTCGGACTCTGAAAAATCACAGCATCACCCGCATGTTGATCCAGAATATCCTCCATTGGGATTTTACAGTTACCGTCGAACCACACTTCCTTCATCGGACCATACTGAGTAAGTACCTCTGTGAGCTGCGTTCTAAAAACCTTCTACATGCTTGGCTACAAACAAAACCATACGAGCCCCACATGATTTTGCAACCTCACACCACTGATCGGTATCGAGTTGAGACATTTGCATTTCGGTCAACGGTGTAGACCAGTTGTCGTACTCTCTACTTTGCCAGGCAGCCGGACTGAAATGAACAAACATGATATTCTCATATTCTTGCCAGCGCTGTTGAGCAGCAGAAGGCACCGGAATCGATATCTGCGTAGGTTGAGTTTGCGCATTTGCACAAATACCCAATCCCACTGTCAAACAAGATAAAAGTATTGATTTTGCTTTCATGAAATATTAGATAATAAATAATTCATAAAGATATTAAAAATACAACTTGAGACATTATTCTACTTATGCTAAATATAATTGTACCATAACTAATTATTACTCGCTAATCCCAATACCATTCATTCTTGTTTAATAACATTTAATCGTACGGTTAAGATTCGTATTTATCGATCAAAAAAGATGAATATATCTACAGAAAAGCCTACCAGCCTGTTAAATACAAAAACCTTTAGACCATTCGCAGGTTCGAAATAATAAGAAAACACCTTTAGTGACAAATCTAAAATAGAGAATGTATATTATGCAAAAAACCACCTTGATTGTCAGTTTATTATTGGCATCTCTTATTGGATGTAATGACATTACGGATAGCGATAAACTTGACAGCAATAGTATACAATGTTCCGTATCTATTGAAAGTTCCTTACCTGCTCATCTTACGAAAGGTACTCCAATAAACTCAGCTGCTGATGCTGACTTTAAAAGTATCGGGATATTGGGATATCATACACCGAGCTCTTTTGCTTCGACTTCATCTCCCAGCTCTTCTTTTTTACCGAATGTAGAGGTTGATAAATCGGGCGAAAATCAGTGGAGTTTTGAGAAGACTTATTTATGGCCACAAACCGGCAAGGTTTCGTTCTTTGCCTATGCTCCTTATGCATCTGATATCAATGGGATAACAATTGATCCTATTCAAAGCGCAACACCTTCTCTTTCATACACTGTTCCGCCGAATGTTGCCAATCAGCCCGATTTGATGGTCGCGACTCCGCAAATGGATTTATTTAAGACCATTGTCCCGCTGCAATTTACTCATGCGTTAGCTTGTGTTGGGTTTGATGTGAGTGGCGAAAATGTTCCAATTGAATACATTGGTGTAAAAGGGATATATACTTCGGGCAAGTTAATGCTAAATATGACCAATAAGCTGCCACAATGGATCGACCTTTCCGGTATATCGACCGATTTATATGAAATCGGCTTGATTCCGAATGCAGAGGCAACAAACAACAATACTCCTATAATGGCTACAAACGGGTACCTGATGATGCTTCCGCAAACGCTGACCGACGATGCGGCGATTGTGGTAAAATTTAAGGGAATTGACGCGAAAGAGATTCCGTTGAAAACCGCCGGGACTACTTCGTGGATCGCAGGTAATAAATACATCTATAGTCTCAAAGAGGGTGTGTATACGCTAGACGTAGGCGTTACGGGAAATAACTGCCTATACACAGGCGGTAATGTCAAACTGAATATTAAAAGTATATATACTTCACAAGCCGGATTAAATCAAGATCTGGGCTGGAAAGCTGAGATTGTATCTTCATCTACCACGGATCCTTACTGGACTTCGATTTTCAACCTCGATTCTTTGAATAATCAAGATACTATCAAGTCTTTTAACATCAATATTGCACCATATACAACGATCTCTGAGATTGACAATACACTAAAAAAGACCGATTCGATACAGTTTGCAAATAAAAAGGATTTGTCTTTCGTAAATGGGTCGTATACTACGGCAAACTGCTATGTGGTGAATGCGCCCGGATGGTATAAATTTCCTTGCTGGGTAATGGGTAATGCGATCAGCAAAGCAACCGGATCGACTACAATCAACAATACGGCATGTATCACGAATCAAACACCATATTTTGTAGATTATACAGGTGCTAATATTACAAATATCAATCAACTGGCCATTGAGACACAAAGCGCAAGTGCGCAATTGGTTTGGAGCGATGCCCCGGATTTGGTATCGAACATCGGTATCTCGGCCGATCAAAAATACATTGAGTTCTATGTTGCGCCCGAAACAATACGACAAGGAAATGCCATTGTTTCTATCCGGAAAAATGGAAAAGTGTTGTGGAGCTGGCATATTTGGGTGACCAGCTGGGCATTGTATACGGATACGCAAGATCTGGGATCGGGCAATCAAAGTATTATGCCTTTTGGGGTTGGTAGATGTTCGGCCGCTACATACAACTATGATCAACGATCGATCACGATCCGTTTTACTCAAAATACCAGCAACGTGACCAAAGAGGTTACGATTGTACAACAAGCAAGCGACATCGAATATGGAGAGAATGTGTGCTTTTATCAATGGGGACGTAAAGATCCGATGTTGGCTTCGAATGGATTGGGAGCGCAATCGAAGACGTGCTTCGGACCAACTCAATTTACAGTCTCAAGCACAACTACTCCGGTTGCCGTTGAATCCGGAATACTAAATCCTCAAACATTCTATCCCTCTCCTACGTTTCCAAGCAATTGGGAGACTCCGATCTCTTTTATGCTTTGGGGTGCCAACATTCTTGCAAACAGCAATATAAAAACCATTTATGATCCATCGCCGGCGGGATATATGGTTCCGAATGAGAATACTATTTTTTCATTTACGGGAATGGGATACCAATTTATAAAAACTCCAATCAACGGATGCCAATTTAGTCCCAATAACAACAGCGTATATAATGTATTTCTTGCGGTAACGGGAGGGCGCGGTCCAGACGATGCTGCGATTATGGGAAATACTCCCGAAGACGAAGTGGGTTACTACTGGAGCAACAGCAACTACAATAGTTCTGCGAATCCGGAAAATAAAAATACGTTTCTCAACTTATTATTTTCTAAAGATAAGACACCTCAAGTATATACTCAGGTGAATCCGAGTGCAAGTGCAATACCTGTATGTGCCGCAATTGAATAAATGGAATACTTATGAAACATAAGACTTGTAACTGTGTAAAAGGTTGGATACGATCTTGTACACTGCTTATTTGCATCGCATGCCTGCATCAGCCTATTTACGCACAAACAGAGCGTGTGTCTGGCAGAAAAATAAACGGTATCGCCGTAAAGACCAACTTGCTCTATGATGGCGCGATGATTCCGAATGTCGCTGTTGAATTTATATTTCCTCAATTGTGGTCGCTCAATGCCGGCTGGCACACAGCATGGTGGAGTAATGATGCCAAACATCGTTACTGGCGAACCTATGGAGCAGATATCGAGGCTCGCAAATGGTTTGGACGTAAAGCCCATGAACAGATGATTGGCGGACATCATGCCGGTTTCTTTCTGATGGGTGGTATGTATGATTTCGAATGGGGACACAATGGGTATAAAAACGACTTGTATTTGGGAGTTGGCGGTTCGTACGGATACGCTGTAAAATTAACAAAGAATCTTTCGTTCGATTTCGTTATCGGTCTAGGTTATGTTGGGGGTACATATTATAAGTACAAACCTCAAAATGGATCGTATTGTGTGCTAGAGAAGCGAAACTTAAATTTTGTTGGTCCGATCAAAGCAGAAGTGAGTTTTGTATGGATCATTGGGGATTTCACTAAAGGCAAAAAAGGAGGACAAAGATGAAAGCATTAAATTATATAGCAGGATTGGCGTTTGTTTTGTTTTTTCTGCTTTCCGGATGTCGGAATAAGGAGTTGTGCCCGCAATGTGAACAGGAGTCCGGGATCGAAATAAAGTTCGACTGGAGTGCCGTTACAACTGTTCCGGGAGGTATGACGGTATTGTTCTACAATATGCAGGATGAGCTGATCTATACTTTTAATAATGTTTCGCCAACGGGTGAAATGGTACGAATAAATGCAGGTGAATATAAAGTTGCATGTTATAACAATGACTCGGAGTATGTGCAATGGTATGATATTTCGAATATGGATAGTTTGTATGTAGAAACAAGGAAGACCGATTTGTTGAAGGTTTCGGACAAGCTACCGGTAGAGGATATGGTAGAATCTCCAGACTTCGTATGCGGTAGTGTATTATCAAAAAAGGAAATTCTTGCGTATGACACCGAACTACAAGTTATTCTTTTGAAACCAATGCCTTTGC
>X396_Morelets_crocodile__coassemble_74_pt1 | contig 15100 bp, 6 predicted proteins | sample X396_Morelets_crocodile__metabat2_low_PE_001 | metagenome-assembled genome bin X396_Morelets_crocodile | reverse complement strand
GTATTGTAAATCTAAACGTTGAGCTTAATGCCGTTCGCCCTATAAATGGAGATATACATGGAGATGTAAACGCAAACATCAAGCAGTTTGATTTCAAAGGTTATCGCTACAACAACATTAGTATTGTTGGAGCATTTGCACCGAAGGAATTTAACGGAAGCCTTATTATTGCAGATCCAAACGGTCAACTCTTCGCTACAGGTCTGTTTAGCAACATGGGCAAAGTTCCGGAGTTTAACTTCGAAGCTCAGCTACAAAACATCCGTCTCGATAGTTTGCATTTGACCCAAAAATACGACACCCCGGAACTATCGGCTTCACTAAAGGCAAACTTCACCGGCAACAACATCGACAATCTTGAGGGAGACATCGAAATATCTGACTTAGGCTTTAAAACCGCACAAGATAGTTTCTTGGTAAAAAACCTAGACATTATCGCATCAGGAGTATCATCTGATCGCCACCTAAACATCAAGTCTGATATTCTAAATGCAGAAATATCGGGAGCATACTCATTCAAAACCATTGTTCCGAGTATCATGAACACGTTCCGCGAATATGTTCCGGCACTGATCAATGCAACTCAAAACAATCTATCTACTGAGATAAATAATTTCTCGATGCAACTAACCATCGAGAACACAGAGCGTATCTCCTCTACCCTAAAGCTTCCTGTTACGATTGAGAATCAAGTGCGCCTTCTGGCTCATTACAACAATAGCTATAACAAGTTCAGAGTAGAAGGATTTTTGCCCAAGTTCAGAGTAGGCAAAAGCAAGTTCGAGTCGGGCTATCTCATCGCAGAAAATCCTTTAAAGAAAGCAAAAGTAGAAATACGAGCTGTCAACTATAACGACAATGGACTCAAGAATAAGGTTAATGTATCGTTAGATGCTGAAAACGACTACTTGAATACATTTATATCGTGGGCTAATAACAAAGCTGAGACCTATAAAGCTGATATCTCCACAACAACCCACTTCGTTACAATACAAGAGACAGAAAAGCGCAACGCTAAAAAGAATTTACGAACCGAGATTGCAATCAACCCAACAGCGGTAGTAATCAAAGACTCTGTTTGGAGCATAGCTCCCTCTAACGTGATTATTGAGAACAAGACCGTAATGATTGACAATTTCGAGATTGGACATAATCAGGAGTTTGCTTTAATAGACGGTATTGTATCCGAAAATCCGCTAGACACGCTAAACCTGCAACTAAAAGACATCGAACTGGCTTACATTTTTGATGTTCTCAATATCCCTGCTCTTCAGTTTAGTGGAGTTGCAAACGGCAAATTCAACATCTCAGACTTGAAAGAAAGTCAGATGCTAAATACCGATTTGAACATCGAAAACTTCGGGTTCAATGGCGTTACACTCGGTAGACTCAATTTATTTAGCGAATGGGATCATACGCAACAAGGCATCATGATGTTGGGTAGTATTCATAAAAATGACAGTGTTTGGACTGACGTAAACGGATATATCTATCCGATCAAACAAGGTCTGTCGCTTTATTTCGATGCCAATGATCTCAACATTGCCTTCCTTCAACCCTTTTTGCAAAACGTGGCAAAAGACCTTCAAGGATATGGAACAGGATTGGTACATTTATATGGTCCGTTCAGTGATCTTACAGTACAAGGAAAGGCATACGTAAAGGATGCCGGACTGGGTATCGAGTTCTTGAATACTTATTATACATTTAGCGATTCGGTCTATCTCGATCCCGATAGTATCTATGTTAAGAATCTTTCATTGAGTGATAAATTCGGCAACAAAGCAACTGTCAACGGACATTTCAACCACAAACATTTCCGTGATTTTAATTTTGCGGTGCAATTGCAAACGCCAAATCTATTGATGTACAATGCAACCGAAAAACAAAACCCACTGATGTACGGAACCGTATTCGGCTCGGGTAGTGCAACGATTGCAGGCGATGAAAAGATAATCAATATGAATGTCAATGTGCGTAGTAATCCAAACTCATCTATCGGAATGAACTTTATGAGTGGAACTTCTGTCGCAGATTATGACTTCATCACTTTTGTCGATAAAAATCCGGTTACCGATTCGACCGAACAGGTAAACGACACAATCACATTGGGTGAGCGATTTAAGCTAAACATGAGCAAGTTGGCTCAGAATACTACCGCTGAACTTCGGATGAACTTTCGACTTGATGTTACACCTGATCTTACCATTGATATGATTGTAGACCCAATAAGCGGTGACAAGATCAGAGGTACAGGCAGCGGTAGCTTATTGGTTGAGTTCGGGACAAAATCTGACTTGAAAATGTTTGGTACTTATACCATTCAGCAAGGTAACTATAACTTTAGCTTACAGCAGGTGATACACCGCGACTTCAAGATCAGAGAAGGAAGTACAATCTCATTCCGTGGAGATCCATTGGATGCAAGCTTGAACGTAGATGCACTGTATACACTAACAGCATACTTGGGTGACCTTGACGAACGCTTGGCTCAAGAAAGTGCTCGCCTTAATGTTCCGGTCAATTGCATCTTGAAGATTCAAAATAAGCTAAGCGATCCTAAGCTTTCGTTCGACTTGGAGCTTCCCTCTTCAAGCCCGGAACTAGAGCGACAAGTGCAATCGTTAATTACAACGGAAGACATGATGAGCCGTCAGATTATGTATTTGCTTATCCTAAGTAAATTCTATACACCTGACGTTAACACTCAAACGGGTAAAACCTCTTCCAACTTTGCTTCGGTTGCGTCCTCGACCATCTCGTCACAATTGTCGAGTATCCTCAACAGCATAACAGACAAAGTGCAGATAGGAACCAACATCAAAGCTAACGATGCAACATTTGACGATACTGAGGTTGAGTTGATGTTATCGAGTCAACTACTCAACAACCGATTGATTTTTAACGGAAACTTCGGCTACAAGAACAATCCAAACATCCAGTCGTTTGTAGGAGATTTTGACCTAGAGTACAAGTTGACTAAAAGCGGAGAAGTACGTTTGAAGGCATACAACCATTACAACGACATGTACAAGTACCTCAACTCGTCGCAAACGACACAAGGATTAGGTATTATGCTCAAAAAAGACTTCAATCGTCCAAAAGAGATATTCCTCACACGTAAAAAGCTTTTACTAATGAAGAAGCTCGAGCAAGAACGTCGAAAGAAAGAGGCTGAAGAAGAACAAAAGCGAAAAGAACAAGAACAAGAAACAACTTGGATCTATATGAAGAAGGATGATGAATAATCCTCCAGAATATTAAAATATAACTAAGCATAGAACAAATCGTCAGGTGCCGACCTGACGATTCTAAACACACGAAAACAGAATTGTCAGATGCCGACCTGACGATTCTCTTCTCGCGTGTTTTGTTTTTATTCATGCGCTTAACACTTCAAAGACAAAAAGGAAACTAAAATTGGAATGAGTATAAATTTCGGATTGAATTCATTTGATTATTTAAAATAATCCTTTATATTTGCGACAGAAATAAATATGTATCCAATTCAAATCCGACTATAATTATGGCAAACTTCATTAAGGAACATCTCCTTAAATACGGAATAAAACCATCGTTGCAGCGTATGGCTGTGATGAATTACTTGATGCAACACAAAACGCATCCTACAGCTGAAGAGATCTTCAACGACCTTTACCCTGTAATTCCGACGCTATCAAAAACAACTGTATACAACACACTTAAGCTATTCGCTGAACATAACGCCATCTTGTGCATTCAAATTGATGATAAAAATGCTCGCTACGATGCAGACACATCAAGCCATGCACACTTCCGTTGCAAGTCTTGTGGATGTATTCACGACCTAAAAATAGAAGGTCTTGAAACAATTCACATCGAAAACTATGGTGAACTTACAGTTACTGAGTGCCATATTTACTACAAAGGATATTGCAAGAACTGCCTTGAAAAGCAGGCTAATGAAAACGAAAACAATAACTAATTAACTCGAAAATAGTAATCTATTTTAAACGTATCTCTAATGAAAAAGTTTATTTGCACCGTATGCGGTCACACTCACGAAGGAGAAACTGCTCCTGCTATCTGTCCACTATGTAAACAACCAGCTAACAAGTTCAAAGAAGTTGAAGCTACAAACGATCTTCAATGGGCCGACGAACACAGAATCGGTGTTGCGAAAGATGTAGATCCTGAAATCCTAGAAGGATTGAAAGCACACTTCATGGGCGAATGTAGCGAAGTTGGTATGTACCTTGCTATGAGCCGTCAGGCAGACCGCGAAGGTTACCCAGAGGTAGCAGAGGCATACAAGCGCATTGCTTGGGAAGAAGCAGAACATGCTGCTAAATTTGCAGAACTTCTTGGCGAAGTAGTTTGGGATACTGAAACTAATCTAAAAGCAAGAATGGAAGCTGAATGTGGTGCTTGTGCAGACAAAAAACGCATTGCTTCAAAAGCTAAAGAACTTGGTCTTGATGCGATCCACGACACTGTACACGAAATGTGTAAAGATGAAGCTCGTCACGGACAAGCTTTCCAAGGTCTTTACAACCGTTTCTTCAAGAAATAATCTACAATCTATATTTGTGGTTACGAAAAGAGCATGCAATATTCATTGCATGCTCTTTTAATTTTGACAAATTGATTATATGTGCAAATCAGCGTTGTTATAAGCGAATAACCTACACTCTAGTTACTTTTTGGATCGAGTGTAAAATAAATAACCCGTACTTAAGAATCCCACAAATGTAAACACAGCAAAAAGGTATGAACTCATTGCAACTTGCATTCCTCCGCTAATTATATGCCCACTCGTACATCCATCAGCCATTCTTGCTCCAAAAATTAGAATCACACCTCCGACAAATGACCAAATAATACGCTTTACAACTGATTGGCCTTTGTATTGAATCCAACGATCCTGAACCACGCGTAATTTAAATTGCTTTGTAAATACGGCATAGATAAAGCCTGCAATCATTGCTCCTAATAAGAACCACACTTGCCATGTTCCCGAATCTACCGTCGTTGGATAATAGTCATTATCTGTAAAACCTAATATGGTATCTCCAAGATATGGATAACTAGAGGAAGCACCCAAAGGCCTGTTCTGCCCGAACTGATAGAATAATATGGTATTCAGCAGAGCCAAACCAGTACCTGTTATTATCCAACGTCCACTGGCATTACCTGCTTTGACATCTAACATATGTAGTAGAAATGCTCCTGTTATCATTGCTAATGAAATAGAAAGTACTATTGCAATATATAACGGTGTAATCTGATTTCCAAGCAGAGTAAACAATGTTATTGCCCCTAAATCATTACCTAATACAGGCAAAATAACAGGATACAAAATAGTGTACAACACTCCCCCGGCAATTCCTCCTGCGATTCCCCAGAACGCATCTAAAGATCCCTGTCCTAAAGAAATGGGCAATGTTCCGGGACAATATCCTAATATAGACATTCCAATTCCAAACAAAACTCCACCAAGAGCTGTACCTATTAGAAACAGAGGTTTTACATGAAAAACAGCATTTCCGGTCATCAGCTCAATCGTAAAAAGCACACTTCCAATCCCTAGCACTAACATGATCGTTTTTGCAACAGTAAAATCTTTTAGAACTGATAATCCGGCAATGGTATTGTATTTATTCAGTCCTGCATAACTAATCAATAATCCAAATACAATACCAATTGCGATAACTATTAATATTCCTACCATATTAGCATTATTATTTAAGTTTATAATACAGAACAAATAAAAATGAATCTTGATCAGAGTAAACACTGACTTATTCGTTAAATCTGATAATTAATAAATGAAAACAGCAAAAAAGGTCGCCCGAATTTCTTCGAACGACCTTTTGCTAGATGTATAATATAATAGAAAAAGAAAGAGCTATGCTTATTTCAAGTCTTTGATGCGAATATCTTTAAACTTCACAACCGAACCATGACCTAAGAATCCGATATGACCTTTTTCGTTGAATAAGCCAGGGTGTTCTCTTTTGTCTGGAGTTCCATTTGCAGTAGCTTCTTTGATATCTCCATCCACAATAACTTCGCCATTCAAGATAACTTTAATCTTATTTCCTTTGGCAATAACCTCTTGAGTATTCCATTCGCCTACCGGTTTCATAAAGCCTCGTTTCGCAGGAATAATACCATATACAGACCCATGGTGTTGATATGGAGTAATGTCTTTGTAGATTGGATCTTCTCCATCTAGGATTTGAAGCTCCATTCCTACATAAGCAGCATCTCCTTCCATCTGTGTACGAATACCAAGGCCGTTGTTTGCTCCTTTAGTTAATTGGAAATCAAAACGCAACACAAAGTCTTTGTATTCCTCTTTCGAGTACAAGTTACCGCCTCCATGATTTTGCGGATACAAAACAATGCAACCATCTTCAGCAACATAATCTTTTGTATTACCAGTCCAACTATGCATTGACGTACCATCAAACAAAACCTTAAATCCTTCTTTCTTTTCATCAGCCGAAAGTTCGAACGGTTGTACTGTTGGCAACTCATTTACATATATATCACGGTACGATACTTTACTACCATGTGCTTGAAGTTCGATTTGTTCCAACATTGGGATTGGCTGCTTTCTATCCCAATAGTTTTCCATAATCACATTATCAACAACTGTTTCGCCATTTAAGACAACCGTTACACGCTCACCAACCATCTTGATGTAGAAGCTGTTCCATTCACCAAGTTTGTTATCGGCAACATGCGAAGGCTTGCTCATATTGGTAGCATTGTTATATAAACCTCCCGATCCTACTTGAGCACCGACATTTACACGAGATGTATCCCAAATCTGAACTTGCGGTGTACCTCGAAGATAAACACCTGCGTCAGCCTCAGGACCAGCCGGATCGAGCATCCAGTCTACATACATTTCAAAGTCACCATATTTTTTATCCGTGCAAAGATTATCACCTTTACCATTGAAAACAAGACATCCATCTTCTACGCTCCAGCCGGCTCGCATTGCATCATCAGCCTTTTCTTGTGCTTTAGCTAGTTGAGCCGGAGTCATTTTCTCTCTCGAAATCGGATTACCAACTAACCCTTTCCAGCCATCAAGATTCTTGCCGTTGAAGATAGCAACATACCCCCCCTCTTGTGGAAGTTCGGCTAGATGCTTTCTGATAGCCTCTTTTTGGTATTGACTATCCGGCCCACTTATTACTTGCAATACCTTATTTAGTAACGCTGTAACATCTTGACCATAATAGTTTTTATTATTCAAAGCAACATTCATGATTGTTTGACAAGCTTGCTGTTGTGTAGCAGCATTATCAAGATAATCTCCCGCAGCTATCAATCCTAAGAATGTGCCAGTCTTCTGTATTTGCTTTAATGTTTCATTTTGTTGTGCAGGAGTTTTTGCAACATCTAGCCCTTTGCGAAGGAAGATAAGCTTATTCTCGTTGGCAATCGGAGCTGAAGCTACTTTCGCAACATAAGCATTAAAGGCCTGATTGAAAAAGTCAGAAGATCCTTTATTGGTACAAATTGAATACAGTGCATCCGCTGCTTCAAAGCCATTCCATGTCTGAAGTGCATTTACTGCTTGCTGTTTAGCATCTGCATTGCCTTGAGAGAATCCTTCAACAATAACATCCAATGCCTTTGGATTGCCCGTTGCTGCTAAAATCGTATAATAACGAGGTTTGGCAGACGCTTGCACTTTTCCCATTTGAGTCATAACGGCATTGAAGCGTTCCGACTCAGGCATTGTAGACACAGCAGAGTTAATCGCTTGTTGTACGGCCGAGGTATTATCCGAATTTACACTGCTCAACATATTATATAGCGCAGGCAATTCCTCAATTGTTACCACATCTTTCAATGTTGTAAAAGCAGCTTGTTGTACAGCTTTATTGCTGTCTCCACATAATGCAAGAACTTGTTTTGAGTAAGCATCACATTTGCGAAGCGCCAATAACTGAAGTGTTGCGATTTTACCGGCTTCACTGTCTTTCGAAAAACTAGCCATCAATGGAGTAGCGATATCACCTTTTGAGAATGCTAAAGCATCTTTTGCTGCACCTACAATGATAGGATCATTAGAAGTCATTAAGCCTGACAGCGTGTTAATCGCATCAACGCCACCGATCAAACCAATTGTTTTTATTGCAGATAATCGCACTTCCGGATTTTTACTTTCAAGCATCGGTACAACATCCGGTAATGCAGAAGCAACACGATTCACACCCAACCAGTTAATAATATCTGCTTGTGTTTCCGGTTTTGCTTTCTTGAGCTTTGACGCAACTTTATCAAAGAAAGCGTCATCCGCAAATGCACTTGCATACATCAGTGCGGCATTGCGATATTCTCGATTAGCATCGTTCAATGCATTCAAGACCTGTTGCTGCCCTCCACTATTCTGAATATCTAAAAATAAATCCAAAGCTGCGGCACGTGTACCTTGTTGATTCGCTTTCTCTGACTGCTTCATGAGATCCTTTGCATGTTTTTCTGCAAGTTTCGTATTTCCTGTCGCAGCCATTTTACCAATCAATGTAATATACGCATCATTCGCTCCCGAATATTCCATGGTATATCCGACCTGCTTTGCAGCATTAGCCAATATACTTAATGATTTTTCGCCTCCACAACGGCCCAATGCATAATACAAGGCTCTTGAGTCTGTTTCTGCAACTTTGCCAACTTGCTGAATCAACAGTGCTTCAGCATCTGCTGTTTGAGATTCGCCTAAAGCATTGATTATATTTTTCTTTAACGACGAATTGGTTGTATTTAATGCAGACAGCAATGCTTGTTGTGCTTTTGCGCTTTTATTTGATACCAAAGCGCGAGCTGCATAACCTGATAAGTATTCATCATTCAACATTGAAGCTAGAAAATCAACACTTTCGTCTGTACCTAGCATTCTCAACTGACGAATAAAAAATGCTTTGGAGTCTTTGCATTCTGTATTTTTAATTGCTGCAATGTATGCATTCTGCAAATTCTTGCGTGCGGTAGCATCTTTTAGGCCTAAAACATATACAGAAAGCCCGTTGAGTGCATAGTCTAGATTTACGCGATCAGCAGGAGCTGTTTGATTTCTCATTTTCAATAGCTGAGCGACACCGCTTTCACCTGTAGAGGTAATATCTTGCAAAGCTTGGTTATAAACAGCTTGTGTTCCTGCTGGCATTTGCGCTAACGCATCTACTAGTTTTGTATTTGCCGATCTATTTGCATCTAGTTGTGCAAACATCATTGTGCTCGACAACAATAATATATTTACTGGTAATAGTATTTTTCTCATGGCTTCGGGTTTTAAATATTCCAAGGAGCTCTCATTGGTTGATCAACTAATTTGTTCGCTGCTTCGTCATTGACAAACAACTGTGTGACCGGATCAAAATAAAGCGTACGATTCAGACGGAGGGCTGCTAATCCCATATTCACGATTGTACAAGAACGATGACCATTTAGCTCGTTAAGAGCAAACTTCTGACGATTCTTTACACAATCTATAAAATCTGTATTTTGTGGCTCTGGCTCAGGATAATCAGCAAGCTTCTTCTCCCAGTTTGGAATATCACATACAAAGTTTTTATATACATTTCCTTTAGGTCCGGCAATATAAGGTGTATTAGGATCTCCATAGTCTCCTCCCCAAAGAACAATCTGACAACCATCATCATAAGTGTAAGTTATCGAACGCCATGTACCTACGGCATCATTATGCTGTTGAGGAGCATCAACTTCAACTTTTATCGGACTGGTATTATCTTTTCCTAAGATATATTGCACAGGATCGATATAGTGTTGCCCCATATCTCCTAGACCTCCACCGTCATAATCCCAATAACCTCTAAAAGTTCCATGCACACGATGTGGGTTGTAAGCTTTATACGGTGCCGGGCCTAACCACATATCATAATCAAGTTCTGATGGAACCGGAGTCGGATCAAGTTGCTCTTTTCCAACCCAAAAGAACTTCCAGTCAAAACCAGTATGTTTACTAATTGTCACTTTTAGTGGCCAACCGAGCATTCCACTTTGTACTAGTTTCTTTAGTGGTTTCACAGGAGTACCCAAGCCATAAAAAGGATCATCAAATCTAAACCAAGTATTGAGTCTAAAGATACGTCCATATTGATTTATGGCTTCTGCCACACGTTTTCCTTCACCAATTGTTCGTGTCATCGGTTTTTCACACCAGATATCTTTTCCTGCTTTTGCCGCCTCAACCGACATGATTCCATGCCAATGCGGAGGTGTTGCAATATGAACGATATCTACGTTTTTATCAAGAATAAGCTCTCTAAAATCATGATATTGAGCAATCTTCTCTTTCACTAAGTTTGCACCAAGTTGCAAGTGATTTTTATCAACATCACACACTGCAACTAGACGTGTTCCGCCATAATTTAAGTGTCCGCGGCCCATCCCGCCAGTACCAATTATACCTTTTGTCAATTGATCACTAGGAGCAATATATCCCCTACCTAATACATGACGAGGCACAACAGTTAATGCGGCAATACCTCCTACAGTTTTAAGGAAGTCTCTTCTGTTTGTTTTCATGGAGTAAATTATAATTGTAAATTATCATGGTTAACTATAAAAGAATCGATGCAATATATATAAAATATATCTATTCAAAAACAAAAATGATACAATTCTAGCAATATTGTTAATATCAAACACAATATTGCAAATATACTATAACACCAATATATGAAAACAAACAATCCTCCTGATTTGCAAATAAATAAATCTTCGAATTTATTTTAATAACTTTTCGATTTGACCATTTATTTACAAAAGGAGGATTGATGTTTTTATTCTAAATATAAAACACCGCTACTAATCTAGTGTCGGTTTAAAAGTTCCACCCCAATTTGAATTTTGTTCTATATTACTATTTCTATCTATTGCGCTTTGTGCAATTGGGAAGAAATAATAAGTATCTGGCACAGATGTCTCCTTCACACCAGAGAAAGGAATTTGATGCAGAATATACTTAAAATTACTCTCGACCAATTCATTTTTACTAGCTTTCGTTTTAGCCTCACCTAGAGACATTTCTGTTCCATCAAGATTGATAGCAATTGCTTCAACGCCATGTTTTGTTTTACCATGAATCAAATCAAACCTTCTTAAACGTCGCAGATCCCAAAAACGATAACCTTCAAAACAAAATTCAATATTACGTTCCTCTAGAATTGCCTCACGTACATCTTCTCGACTTGTCGCATCTATTCCATAATTATTATTCAGCCCGGGTTCTATACCTGCTCGTTCTCTAATTTCTCGTAAAATTGTCAGAGCGATATTCGTATTACCTGTTTCATTTGCAGTTTCAGCATAATTGAGCGCGACCTCAGCAAAACGCATCACAACATAATCGATATCGTATTGCTGTACTTCTGATTGAAGCAAAGATAAATCACTTGCTTTACGAATAAAGAACCCACTTGCTGAATTCAAATTAGTTGAGTTTACATTCGCATTTGGATTCACTCCAAAGTCATCCATCTCATGAGCAACCCCTAAAGCTGTATATTGACGATTACCCTTTTTCCCTGAAACTTCATAAACAGAACCATTCCATACAACGGATTTTTCGAAACGAGGATCTCTGTTTTTCCAAAAGTTCTGTAAGAAATCATTCTCGGCTATTGTATATTTTCCAGTAGGATCATTAAACTTTTTACCATCCTTCATCGGAAACTCTTTCACAAATTCCCAAGTAGGTCCAGCCCAAGCATTACCTCGACTCTCTGAACCTGGTCGAACACCATTATCCCAATTTGCCATTTTATTAGGATAAGTATTAACAACAGCAAAAACAGTTTCTCTATTTCTCTCAACTAAAAACAAATCATCATAATTTGAAACTAAAGTATGACCATTCTTTTTTAAGAGTTCGTATGCTGCTTTATTTTCCTCATAAGCCTCACTCCAATATTTATTATTCCATGGATTATTTGGATTAAACAGTGGTGATGCTTTATACAATAAAACTTTTGCTTTAAAAGCTGTAGCATAGCATCCGTCAATCCGACCATAATCGTTGGATGTCGATGCTATTTTCTCTGGCAACAACGCTATAGCATCATTAATATCTTTAATAATCAAATCAAAACACTCTGCTGTTGTATTACGTTTTACGTATAAATCATCTTTATCCTTATCTTGTGGGATTGTAATATATGGAATTCCACCATGATAATTTACCATACCAAAATATACATATGCACGAAGAAATAAAGACTGTCCTATTAATGCGTCTTTAACAGGTTGTGTCAGATCTCCGTTTGAGACATTTTGTATTGCTTCATTAATTAAACGAATTGTTTTATAATTCCAATTCTTATAATTACCATTCGTGATCGTTATAGCATCTTTATAAAAATGAATTCCACTCAATTGTTGAGATGTCTGATCCGCCGAAGGACTCCAATTACCAAAAATATTTGCATATAAATTTGCCACATAAGCATTTGCTAACTTAGGATCATTCCATACTTTATCTGCATCGTAACTATATATATTGTCTATGTCAAGCGTATCACAGCTTGTTATTGCACCCATTGACATAAGTGCAATTGCTAAATATGCAATCTTTTTCATGATTTAATCTTTAGAATTTAATGTCAATACCAAAAGTAAACGCTCTCATTAAAGGATATGAATCATAACAATCTTGTTCTGGATCATGAAACTCATTCATCTTTGAAATAGAGAATAAATTACTACCATTAAAGAACACCTGGGCATTTGTAAGTCCAAAAACAGACAAGAAATTACGAGGCAAGTCATATCCAAAATTTAAATTCTTCAATCGAAGATATGCCCCATTGCGAATCCAGAAAGATTGAGCACCTGTTCCTGACTCATACCAGTTATTTCCAATAACTCGAGGATACTTAGCATCTGTATTCTCTGGAGTCCACACATCGTCAGCCCAAATAGGGTAATATGGACGAATAGAACCTCCATGTTGGCGAATACCAGCTCCATCAAGATTACTGATCATTCTATCATAGCCACCGACTCCTTGAAAGTGAAGATCTAACGTAAACCCTTTCCATCGCAATGTTGTTCCAAAGCCAAAATTAAAGCGTGGTGAAGCCTTATCAGATAATAATTGAACATCGTTACCATCTACTTTACCATCTGGACCAGGAGTATAACCATCTCCTCGAACATCTTCTAACAGCAAACCTCCTAGATATGGATCTCGACCGAATTGTTTATATCCTTTAGCTAACAACTCATCTAACTGCTCTTGTGTACGCACCATTCCTAAAGTTTTATAGCCGGTAAGTCGATTAATCGGTTTTCCAATTGCAGACATTTCTGACAAGTTACCACCAGGAGCGTACAATGCAGTCTCATCTAGAATATCCCATCTATCTTTTGTATAACCAATATTACCATATATAGTATAATCAAGCTTTCCACCAGCAGCTATATCTCTCCAATTTGCAGTAATTTCAACTCCTCTCCAAGACCGCTTAGCATAATTTTCAGGAGCAAGATCTTGACCATATGTATCTGGTATTGTAATAATTCTAGATCCTAGAATATTCTCCTCTGTTCTATAAAAGGCATCGAATGATCCTGATAAACGATTATTAAGAAATCCGAAATCAAATCCTCCATTTACAGTCTTTGATGTAGCCCAAGTAAGGTTTGCATTTGGTGTTGCTCCAGGTCTGATACCAAGACTAAGGTCATTTCCAAAAATATATGAACTACCTGGTTGATAAACGGAAATGTATGAGAATGGAGATATTGAACCACCCCTATTTAAATCTAAATCATTACCAGTAGAACCATAAGAAGCTCTAAGCTTTAAATTATTAAACCAGTCCTCAACTCCATCCATAAATCCCTCTTCTGTCATACGCCAAGCGGCAGAGAATGAAGGAAAGAATCCCCAACGTCTATGTTTTGGAAAAAGAGTATTTCCATCATAACGAAATGAAAATTCACCAATATATTTTTGAGCATAGCTGTAATTAAAACGTCCTATCCTAGAAAGTCGCCCTCCGGTTGTCTCACTAGCACTACCCCATCTTCGTTCAGTATCTGAAGAATACACAAACATTTGATCAAAATAGGTCAATGGATCTTCAGCCTTTGCAAATACATATTCTCCACCATTCTGAGCTTGCTCCCATACAACTGTAGCCGCAACATCGTGTTTCCCAAATGAATTATTATACATCAAGAACCAGTTGAGCTGTTCGCTCCAAAGTGTATTTACATTATAGCTTAAAAATTCCTGATTTTGAGAAAATGTAAAAGTATTGATTTTATTCGGATCTGGCGGAGCTGGAATAAACCTGTTCCCATCAGCATTAGCTGGAGCCCAAACATAATTTTTTTGGTAGGTAAGGAATTTCTTCCTTGTATAATCATTCCCAATATAATTAGCAGTAAACCGAGTTGTTAAACCTTTTAATATTATATCTAAATCAATATCAAACGACAAAATAGCATTTACTTCACGTTGCCTAGTTTTTATATAACGATTTCCAATAACTTGATCAATAACGCTCCAAGCTTGCCAGCTTCCCATTGGTGTTTGTACCGGATAATCAGTTACTCCATTAGCAGGACTACCATCTGCATGTAAATAAAAAGGATATGTTTTAGGCCAATTAAATGTACAACGGTATAAATCTCCTACAGTCTGTTCATCATCTCCAGAAAATGGCCAAAAGAAACGTCGCTGATTCTGTTGATTTCCAGAAATATTCAGATTCATTTTTATCTTATCCGTAATTTTGGCTGTAACATTAGATCGAAGATTAAATTTCTGATTCTCCATATTTTTATAAGAACCTTCTTCCCCTATATAGCTCGCCAATGCGTAATATGAAATTCGATCACTATTACCCGACACACTTAATGAATGCTTCGTATTCCAAGGATTTTGCCAGATGTAATCATTTACATTATAATTTTTATCTGCAAAATAGTCAAATTCTTCTTGTCCATTTGGGAGTGCTTTTCCAAGATATTCAGAAACTCTATTTTGATAAATTAATTCATCTATTGCTGTAAAACGGTCAGACATTAATTCTCGTGTAGGGTTCATAAATGTATAAGAACC
>X396_Morelets_crocodile__coassemble_73_pt1 | contig 15277 bp, 11 predicted proteins | sample X396_Morelets_crocodile__metabat2_low_PE_001 | metagenome-assembled genome bin X396_Morelets_crocodile | reverse complement strand
CAATAAACTACATTCGCCTGCTCTGTTTGTTGCATGCGCAATATATCAGGAATTCTTCGGGAGGATCTTGTAGATCGGCATCAATGATATTAGCAAAATCAGTAGTACAATGATTGATTCCGGCACTCACGGCTGCTTGATGCCCAAAATTACGAGAGAAACTTAATACGGAAACGCGATTGTCTTTTTCAGCAATACCTCTTAAAATCTTCAAAGTAGCATCCGAGCTACCATCGTTTACAAACAAAATACATGAATCATAGTCTATCGAAGAGAGTACCGTGCTAATACGTGTATACGACTCGAGTATCACCAACTCTTCATTATAGCATGGTACGATAACGGTAACACTTTTCATACGCATCATTCATTAAAAGTAAAGTATTTATTACACACAAAGTTAAGAGCAGTATAAAATACCATTGCTAACAGTTGATTGTAATAGGGTTCGAAGAAATTGAAATCATTTAATTCAATCAATACGGCAAGCTGCGCCGCATAACACACTGCAAAACTAATACCAAACTTTAGAAAAGCCTTACGCATCGAAGCATTACTTCGAAACGTCCATCGTCTGTTCCACACAAAGCTATTGATAAGACCAAGTGCATACCCAACTACGTTAGACACGACCGGATCCCATAAAAAAAGCTCCATACAGACCCAAATAACCAGAGCAGTAAGGAGCGTATTGGCAAGACCTACAACTCCATACTTAACTACTTGCCTTAGTGTTTGACTTGTTATCTCCATCTCTATCTATAATCTTTGCAATCTCTTCATCGTCCAATATCTTGACATTCGTAACAGTATATACTGATGACAAGAAATCGCCATATTGATTACATTCGTTTATTATTGAGTCAAAGATACCTTTTATATTGCAACCGATAGGAACGAGCACAATCATTTTAAAAAAATTTGTCGCGATCTTGAAGTCTTCCAATTCACAACCACTCTTCTTCAACGCATACTCAAACTCATGCAATACGATATCTTCTTGGTATTTGACAAGAGGATGCTTATCTTTTGTCTTTACCAATACAAAGAAACGTAACTTTTCGTTTTTTCCGCCAAGTCCGGTCGAAATAAATATCTGCTGTTCTTCAGACAACTCACTTTCAAGTGCTATTTTACATTCGAGCAATGCCAATTGAGACCAATCGCGCAACTCTTCATCAGGATTCTTACTGTAATCCTCCAGAATTCGATAAGCATGCGCATTGATCGAAGAAGCCAATGCCACCAAAGCCTTTCGTTTGTTATCGAGCGACTCTTCAAGGTCGGCCAACACCAATGCAGAAGAATCAATATCAATCTGAGCACGTTCACGCTTCAAAGACTCAGAGTATTTAAAGTATTTCATCTGCTCCTCGACCGACACACTACGTTCCAAGACATGGAAATGCCCGTGGAGTCCGTTAAATGAGTTCTGGAACTGTTTAAATATATCGTCTTTATTTTTCATAAATAGCTTCATAATTGTATCGTTGTAAAGAGAAAACAGACTTGACAAGAAATAAGTTCGTAAAATACAGATTGATTTCGAATCTATCCCGCTGCAACTACATAATTGTATAAAAATAAAAAGATACCCAAAAGAAGATGTATTAATTGTAACTTCTATAACATAAACTACCTTAATCATAAATGCGTCCGTCTTGTAAAATAACTTATTAAAAACTACCTTTACATTACTAAATAAAGGCTATGAGATTATCAGAACTAAAGACCGGCGAAAAGGCACTGATTGTAAAAGTTTTGGGGCGCGGAGGTTTCCGCAAACGCATCATTGAGATGGGATTCATAAAGGGGAAATCGGTAGAAGTAATTCTAAACGCTCCGCTCAAAGACCCGATCGAATACAAGGTAATGGATTATCACATCTCATTACGCAGACAAGACGCGGCCCTTATTGAAGTAATCAACCTAAGCGATATCAACGCGACAAACTCTTATCTATCAGCTACCGAAACTGCACATACCGACGAACATAGCCTTACCCAAACCCCGTCGGACGATGAACTGCGTGAAATTGCCTTTCGCGAAGGAAAAACGATCAACGTAGCCCTTATCGGTAATCCCAACTGTGGAAAGACTTCCTTATTTAACTTCGCATCGGGCTCGCACGAACATGTAGGCAACTACAGCGGAGTCACCGTCGATGCCAAGCAAGCCACCTTTAAGCAAAACGGATACACCTTTAAGATTGTAGATCTTCCGGGCACCTATTCGCTCTCGGCCTATACACCTGAAGAGATTTATGTACGCAACTACCTTGCCACCGAACAACCGGATGTGGTAATCAACGTGGTAGACTCGTCGAACCTCGAACGCAACCTTTACCTTACGTCTCAATTACTCGATATGGACGTGCAAATGGTAATTGCGCTCAACATGTATGACGAGCTCGAAAAACGAGGAAGTCAATTTGACCACACCTCCCTTGCCGAAATGATCGGAACACCGATTGTTCCTACCGTGAGCAAGACCGGTCGCGGCATCGAAGCCCTATTCAACCAGATCATCAAAGTATACGAGCACGAAGAACCCATCGTGCGTCATATTCATATCAACTACGGCGAAGCTCTCGAACAAGCAATCTCGAAGTTGAAACCCATCTTACGCAAAAACAAAAGCTTGGGTAAAAACCTCTCGAAACGTTACTTGGCAATCAAGCTACTCGAGAAAGACCGCGAGATCGAACAGTTTGTATCTACTTTCCCCAACGCGAAAGAGATCTTTACCTCCCGCAATCAAATTGTAGACAAGATAGAACACCTGCTCAACGAAGACTCGGAAACGGCATTTACCGATGCCCGCTACGGTTTCATTTCGGGGGCACTACGCGAAACGTTTCAAGAGAATCAGATCGAGAAAGTATCCAATACACAAATCATCGATACGTTTGTAACACACAAACTTCTTGGTTTCCCGATCTTCATTCTTTTCATGTGGCTGATGTTTGAGACCACATTCAAGCTGGGAGCCTATCCCGTAGAATGGATCGAATGGGCGGTAGATAGCTTTGGCGAACTCATTCGTACGCACATGCAAGAAGGGCCTGTCAAGGATCTGCTCGTGAATGGTATCATTGGCGGTGTAGGCGGTGTGATTGTATTCCTTCCCAATATCCTGATACTTTATTTATTTATCTCATTTATGGAAGACTCGGGCTACATGGCGCGGGCAGCTTTCATTATGGATAAGATTATGCATAAAATGGGACTACACGGCAAGTCGTTCATCCCTCTGGTAATGGGCTTTGGCTGTAACGTACCCGCTATTATGGCGTCGCGCACCATCGAGAGTCGCAACAGCCGCATGATAACAATGCTTGTAAACCCTTTGATGTCGTGCAGTGCCCGACTTCCGGTTTATGTATTGCTTACCAGTGCTTTCTTTCCAAGACATGCCAGCCTCGTAATGCTTAGCCTTTACGCAACCGGCGTACTCTTGGCAGTGCTTGCGGCAAAGGTTTTCAAGAAATACTTGTTTGCACAAGAAGAAGTGCCGTTTGTAATGGAACTTCCTCCCTATCGCATGCCTACCATGCGCTCTATCCTTCATCACATGTGGGAAAAAGCACGTCAATATCTGCAAAAGATGGGTGGTGTGATCTTATTGGCATCTCTGATCATTTGGTTTATGGGCTACTACCCGCAACACAATGAGTACACAGATAAGATTGATCAACGTATCGAATTGTTGGAGCAAGAGAAGCAGTCTTCTCTCAATGCCGAAGCAATTACCGCATCAATTGATTCGCTCGATGTGGAGAAAAGTATCTTGCAACAAAAGCATTCGTACATTGGCAAGGTAGGACAGTTTATTGAACCGGTACTACGCCCATTGGGATTTGACTGGAAGATCAGTGTGAGTTTGCTTTCGGGGATGGCTGCCAAAGAGGTCGTGGTAAGTACGCTCAGCGTTCTTTACACCGGACATACCGATGAAACGACATCACTGCAACATCGCCTGCAAACCGAGAAACAAGACGACGGACTTCCGGCTTTCACACAGTTGACCGCACTTTGCCTGATGTTGTTTGTATTGATCTATTTCCCTTGTATCGCAACCGTATCGGCCATCAAGCATGAATCGGGCTCCTGGAAATGGGGCGCGTTTGTTATGACCTATACAACTGTACTGGCTTGGGTAGTGGCATTTGTTGTGAAAACCGTAGGAACTCTTATCCTATCATTCTTCTAAAGTAGCTTATTCTACATAATAAAATCACAAAGCCCGTTGAGAACGATTATGCTCTCAACGGGCTTTGTTTTTTGTCATCACGTTGTGTGTTTCCATTTCTAATGAAAAGGAAATCGTTCCATCACCATCAAACAATTCCATCTTCACTATGTTTAAATCGTTCGATGCCCATCAAACGATTCTGTCTTCACTAGCTTCGAATCGTCAGATGGCGACCTGACGATTTAATCTTCACTATAACAGAATCGTCAGGTCGGCACCTGACGATTCGTTGTTCACTATGTTTATAAATAGACTTCACGGGAATCGGTTGGGGTATATACAAAAAAAATAAACCTGCAGTGCATAACAGCACTACAGGTTTATTTAGCTCGGTCTCATTATTTGTGTATCCTTTGCTTAGCCGAGGTAAGATTTCAATAATTTGCTTCGAGATCCTTGTCTTAGTCTTCTAATTGCTTTTTCTTTGATCTGACGTACGCGTTCACGTGTCAAACCAAACTTGTCTCCGATCTCTTCTAATGTCATTTCCTGACAACCAATACCGAAAAATAATTTGATTATTTCACTTTCTCTTTCGGTCAAAGTGGCAAGTGCCCTGTCTATTTCTCTTGAAAGCGACTCATAAATAAGAGATTTGTCGGCAATAGGTGCATCGTCATTAACCAATACATCTAGCAAGCTATTATCTTCACCTTCAACAAAAGGAGCATCTACCGAGATGTGACGTCCCGATACTTTAAGCGTATCCGAAATCTTATCTACAGGAATATCCAACTCGTCCGCCAACTCTTCAGGAGATGGTCGACGTTCGTTTTCCTGTTCGAATTTAGAGAACGCTTTGCTGATCTTGTTTAATGAACCTACCTGATTAAGTGGCAAACGAACAATACGCGACTGCTCTGCCAAAGCTTGCAAAATAGATTGACGAATCCACCATACGGCGTAAGAGATGAATTTAAAACCTCTTGTTTCATCAAACTTTTCAGCTGCCTTAATCAATCCTAGGTTACCTTCATTAATCAAGTCGGGCAAACTCAAACCTTGGTTCTGATACTGTTTCGCTACCGAAACAACAAATCGAAGATTAGCTCTCGTAAGCTTTTCTAATGCTAAACGATCGCCTCTTTTAATAGCCTGTGCCAATTCCACCTCTTCTTCAACGGTGATAAGATCTTCACGTCCAATCTCTTGAAGATACTTATCTAATGAAGCGCTTTCGCGATTGGTAATGGACTTTGTAATTTTTAATTGTCTCATCCAACTATTGTAATTGAGAAATTTAGGTGCAAAGTTAACACTAAAACGTAAAAATCGGTCGTTTTGTTTTAACAAGAAACGACCGATTAAACATATTTAACCTACAATTTGTTGCAGACTATATCCAAATAAAATCAGTCTGCTAAGTTAATTGCATAGTATTCTGTTCGTCCGTTAGGATAGAATCCCTTGATAAACAGACCTTGTTCATCCGAGTTTCCGGTTCTTACACTTTCTAGAATTCCTTCTACATCAGATGGGGAAGTGATTCTATTTCCGTTAATAACCATAATGATGAAGCCTTTGTTGATGCCTGCACGTTTGAATTTGCCATCTTTAACGCCTACGACCTCTACACCATAATTTACTCCATACTTACTGGTTTAGTAGATCGGTAGAGCTTTTAGTTCGGCTCCTAACTTAATTTTGCCATCTTGTACTTGTACCACCTCGGTGTTTCCTTTGCTGTTTTTCAATTCTACAGTCAATGTTTTCACCTTGTCGCCACGCTGTACATCAATATTTACTTTATCACCAGGACGGAAACGACTGATTTGCTCTTGCAATTGAGAACCTGATTTCACCTTGTTACCATCTACTGCAATAATCACGTCGCCTACTTCCATTCCGGCTTCTTTTGCCGAACTTCTATCCGCAAAGTCTGCAACATAAGCACCTTCTAGCGCCTTGATATCTTTTTGTTTTGCCAACTCCGGAGTAACGTCTGTCATCATCACACCCAACATAGCACGTTGTACTACGCCGAATTGTTTCAAGTCGCTCGCTACTTTACTTGCAATACTAATTGGCACCGCAAATGAGTAACCGGCAAAGTTTCCTGTTTCTGAATAAATAGCGGTATTGATACCGATCAATTCACCTTTTGTGTTTACCAACGCACCTCCACTGTTACCGGGATTTACGGCAGCATCGGTTTGTATAAACGATTCGATTTTAAGATCATTTCCATTACGAGCTCCCATCTGAAGACCACGACCTTTGGCACTTACGATACCAGCAGTTACGGTAGATGTTAAGTTAAATGGATTTCCTACAGCAAGCACCCATTCTCCTACTTTAAGCTTGTCTGAATCTCCGAAAGGAACTACCGGAAGATCGGCAGCTTCAATCTTTAGCAAAGCAATATCAGTTGCTGGATCAGCACCCACCACTGTTGCCGTAAAGTTACGGTTGTCGTTTAAGGTTACCAAAAGCTCGTCGGCTCCGTCAATCACGTGATTATTGGTAAGGATATATCCGTCTGTCGAAATAATTACACCCGAACCCGAACCCACACGTGGTTGTTGTTGCGGACGTTCAAACCCTCCGTCTCCAAAGAAAAAGAAGAACGGGTTGTTTTGCGGCATTTGCTGTTGCTGTCTGTTTACAGTCTTAGGCTTTTGTACCGACTTGATGTGTACTACCGCATGCACGCTATTTTCCGCTGCTGCTGTAAAGTCTGTATTCTCAGCTGGCGCACTCGAGTAAGAGGCCAATCTTACTGGTTGCTGAAATGTTGTAGATGTTATTACCGAAGGCTTCTCATTATTCATATAAATATAAGAAGCCACTGCCACCCCGCCACTAATGGCTGAGATAAGACCTACACTTAGGAAATTCTTAAAAACTTTGTTCATACGCTTCTATTTTTGTAATCCTTTAAAATTAACAGTTTTAACTTTGGAAAGATAGATGCAAAAACCATACACTCGATCTCTAAAGGTTAGTTTTTTTACCTCATTTAACGATAAGATATTCTCACTTAAGCCGTGTTAACGGAAACCCTTTTAACAATTGCTGATTTTAACAAAGCAAAGACTGACATTGAGGCATTTAAGACGATTGTCATGTCAATATTTCAGCGTCTCTATAAATAAATAGCAATAAACAAGGGCTTTTCGACATGAAAACACTATCTTTGTATTGTAATGCAGCAGACCGGTCTGTCGCTCATCTTGTATGGGAGGAAAGTCCGGGCAACACAGAGCACCATACTTCCTAACGGGAAGCTGTTTGCAAAAACAGAGTAACGGAACAGAAAATAACCGCCCAATATTGTTATAGTATTGGGTAAGGGTGAAAAGGTGAGGTAAGAGCTCACCGGGTCGTATAGTAATATATGATGCCGTGCGTCTTATGAGTTGCAAGGTCATGTATACCGGTATTTAAGGATTGCTCGTCCGATGCCGGGGGGTAGACCGCTAGAGCCTGATGGTGACATCAGGTCGAGATAAATGGCAGACATCAATACCCACAAGGTATGGATACAGAACCCGGCTTATAGGTCGGCTGCGTTATTTTTTTATATCTAAGACTATGCAGAATTCTGAAAACAAGACTTTCAGTGAGAAGTTTCGCGATTTCATCAGAATGGCGTGGCACTTTGTCACATACGACATCTGGAGAATTACGGATGCCGAAATTAGTGGACTGAAAGTAATCTTCATCAATTCCCTCAAAACTATTTACCTTGCAGTAAGGGGATTCCTCGACGATAATCTGCAAGTAAAGGCTTCTGCTCTTACATACAGCACACTTCTGGCTATTGTTCCCTTTTTAGCAGTATTGGTTGGTATCGCTCGCGGTTTTGGTTTCCAAGTATCGGTGCGCAACGAACTGTATGCGTATTTCCCCGGACAACAAACAACACTCGAACAAGCTTTTGAATTTGTAAACAACTACTTGGATCAAACACAAGGAGGAGTATTTATCGGAATTGGTCTGATCTTTTTATTTTATACCGTCGTAAATCTTCTTTCCTCGGTAGAGAATACATTCAATGAGATTTGGCAAATCAAGAAGTCTCGCGTCTGGTTTAGACGTGTGACCGACTATCTTGCATTGGTGTTGATTCTTCCAATATTGCTGACTTGCTCTAGCGGTATCTCTATTTTCCTTTCTACATTCAAGAATTCGGTCATTGGCAACCACCAAATACTCTCTCCTTTATTTGAAGTGATTCTGAGTATTATTCCGTTTGCTATTACGATACTAACATTAACGTGTATTTATGTATTGCTTCCAAACACAAAAGTGAAGTTTACAAATGCGCTTATCGCCGGAACTGTTGCCGGTATCTCTTTTCAAGTGTTTCAGTTCCTATACATCAGCGGACAGATCTGGGTATCACGTTACAATGCTATCTACGGTAGCTTTGCCGCATTACCTTTGCTACTTCTTTGGCTTCAGTTGTCTTGGTTGATTTGTTTATTTGGGGCTGAGCTATCATTTGCGGCTCAAAATGTAAAGAAGTTCAACTTCGAACGTGACAGCCGACATATTAGCAGAAGATACAAAGATTTCCTTACAGTACTAATAGCATCGCTAATTGCTAAACGTTTTGCCAACGAAGAGCAACCATATACCGCTGATGAGTTATCGCAAGAATACCAAATACCAATTAAAATTACAACTCAGATCTTGTATTACCTTACAGAGGTTGGCATATTAAATGAAGTGATAATGGGTAATGACGAACGAATTACCTACTATCAACCGGCCGTTGATATCAATAAACTTAGCGTTGGATACCTATTTACCAAAATAGATGAGTTCGGTTCTGAGAACTTTAAGATCGACACGCAAGTAATGTTTAACAAGCAATGGCAAACCCTACTCGATGTAAGAAAACAATACATCGACAGTAGCAACTCAATCTTGCTGAAAGATTTATAACCAGCGATATTGCATGACGAAAGGAGACTTAACCCAAGGTCCGGTATGGAAGGTAATTCTCACCTTTGCTTTTCCACTACTGGTTGGAAATATTTTGCAGCAATTCTTCAATATTATTGATAGTATTATTGTAGGACAATTTGTCGGAAAAGAGGCTTTAGCCGCTGTTTCGGCTTCTTTCTTTATATACTATTTCATCATCTCTCTGGTAATTGGTGTGGGCAGTGGTATAACAGTTCTTGTTTCACAAAACTTTGGCGCAAAGAATTTTGATGCAATTCAAAAGGCAACCTCTTCCTTCTTTATATTCCTATTTTTCACAGGTATCTTTCTTGGGATCATAGGCGTTGTATTTGCAGAGGAAATATTTGCATTAACCCACACACCTCCCGAAGTAATCCCCGATGCCATACGATACTTCAAGATATACATCATGGGCACCGTTTTGTTTACCTCTTTCAACGGAATCATTTCTGTATTACGTGGAATGGGAAATTCAAAGACACCCATGTTCTTTATATTCTTCTCAATTGTACTGAATGCTCTACTCGACTTACTTTTTATCATTGTATTTAAGTGGGGCATAGAAGGTGCGGCTTTAGCTACTGTAATAGCTCAAGGTGTCGCGGTTGTAATGGCAATGGGATACATACATCGATACCATGCTTTGATTACATTCAATCCGGCAAAGATGGTGTTTGATAAGAAGTTGTTTTACCAAGGCTTACAAATTGGAATTCCTACAGGCATACAACAATGTGCAATTGCCTTGGGATTGGTGGCACTTCTAGGTGTCGTAAATCAATTTGGAGCAGATACGCTTACGGCATATGGAGCAGCAGGAAAGATTGAGGCTATTATCAACCAAGCAATACTAACTTTATCAAGCGCACTAGCTGCATTTACCGGACAAAATATCGGCGCAAATCAACATCGTAGGGTACAACAAGGGCTAAACTTCTCTATGCTTGTCAACCTATTATTAAGCTCTCTAACCTTTTTAATGGTTTACCTCTGGGGCACTGAGCTAATGACTGCGTTTACTTCCGACTCAAACGTAATTGAAATCGGCGCTGAATACCTTCGCATAGTAGGTATGTTTTTTGCTTTTCATGGAATGCTAAATATTTACAATGGAGTATTACGTGGAGCCGGCAATACACTGTTTGCTATGATAACCGGGATTATATCCTTATGGCTTATCCGTATTCCGCTTGCTTATTTTCTGAGTAATCATCTGGGACGAGAAGGTGTATGGTGGAGTATCGGCTTAAGCTGGACCATCGGCATGCTTGCCACATTTATCTATTTTCGCTTTGGAAGATGGAAACGTATTGTAGCATTGCAGCCTAAACCCAAACTTTAGCACCTTTAGAATAAAGCGTAGTCTTCCGTTTTATTAATCCTGAATTCAACAATAAAGCCATAAACTTCAATCAGAATAACTGATGCAAGTTTATGGCTTTATTTTGTTTTACCCTTAACAGGTTATTATTTATACGTATTTCGCGAAACAATCGCATCGAAATCTTTACGCTTCTTCTCTCGCTTGGCTTGAGTAGAATAACCAACAACAATATCTAGCAAAACACGCTTATCCTTTGGTATATTGAGTAACTTCTTGATCTTTTCCTCATCAAACCAACCAAGAATACAAGTTCCCAATCCTTCATTTTCGGCCGCTAAGCACATATGCGCTGTAGCTATACCGATATCGATATGTGGAAAATGCTTGCTCTTTGCCCAGCCTCCAAATGCCGCACTAAAGTTGACCTTTTCTTCAACTACGACAATATGTACCGGAGCTTGCTTTGTGAAATGGTTGATTCCTAAAATTCGAGACGATGTTGCATCTGCAACTTTATTCTTTAATTCAGGTTCATCAACTATTATAAAATGCCATGGCTGTGAATTACATGCAGAAGGAGCTAAACGTGCAGCCTCTAAAATGCGATGAATCTTTTCGGCCTCTACCATTTTATTCGAGTCAAAAGCTCTGTCGCTCTGCCTATCGGCTACCAACCGGACAAAATCTTTCATGTTTGCTTGACTTAAGGGTAAAGGATCAATTTATTTGTATAACATCATTTTGCTAATGTATTTTCCTACAATATCGAACTCTAGGTTTACTACGCTACCCGACTTGATTTGATGGAAATTGGTGTGCTCATATGTATAAGGAATAATAGCAACCTGAAAACTATTGTCTTTTGAGTTTACAACAGTAAGGCTTACTCCATTTACACATACAGACCCTTTCTCTACTGTCATATATCCTTGACGAGCCATTTCTTTATTAAAGTCGTATTCGTAAGTAAAATACCAACTACCATCAGCTTCTTCTACTGAAAGACAACGAGCAGTTTGGTCTACATGACCTTGTACGATATGTCCGTCGAGACGTCCATTCATAATCATACTACGCTCTAAGTTTACTTTATCTCCAACTTTCAAAAGACCTAGATTTGATTTTTCTAATGTCTCTTTAATGGCAGTAACTGTATATGTATCCTCTGTCATGCTCACTACAGTAAGACATACACCGTTATGTGCAACACTTTGATCGATCTTCAATTCATTCACAAACGAGCATTTCATTGTGATATGCAAGTTTCCTTTGTCTGATTCGAGTGCTACTACCTGAGCAGCTTCTTCAACTATTCCCGAGAACATAACTTTATTATTTTCTGTTTAACGTATCAAAGGTAGAAAAAAATATCTTCCGTCATCGACGAATCGGAATTCAATTATCGCATGCACTTTATCTAAATTTAATTATATTCACAGCTAAACGAGCTTATTCACATATTTTACTTTGTTTTCCTCATCTTTATTACCTGCTATTTGTTAATATGATGATTAAGCACCGTAAAACTTTATCAATTCAATAAAAAGCATTTTTTTTGTACTCGAAGCGAAACACATATTAGAAAATAAATATGCGAACATCTACACTTAAGTATCTCTATCTACAAAAACCCGTAACGATGGTTGTTGTTCTTTGTATCTTATCAGTCTTACCTTGGTTAGGACTGGGTGAATTCTATACAAAAGGCGAACCTCGTGAGGCATCCGTTGCAGTATCAATGATTGAATCAAGCAATTGGATATTACCTGAAGTATATGCAAATGAAGTAGCATACAAACCTCCAATGATGCATTGGCTTATTTCGATCTTTTCATATCCACAAGGTTATGTAAGCGAATTCACGTCAAGATTACCTTCAGCGTTGGCATTAATTGCTATGGTTGCTTTTGCTCTAATCTTTTTTGGCAAACGAGTAAAATTCCAACAAGCCTTTATTGCTGCCTTGCTTCTTATAACAGCATTCGAAACTCATCGTGCAGGTATGACTGCACGGGTAGACATGCTTTTGTCTTGTTTTATGTTTATTGGCATGATACAGCTATTCCGATGGGAAGAAAAACAAGAATTAAAAGGACTGCCAATATTGATACCATTACTACTCAGTTGTGCCGTTTTAACAAAAGGGCCGGTAGGAGTATTATTGCCATTACTAGTATTTGGCATTTATCTATTTGTGCTTGGATATCCTCTCCAAAGGATCTTAAAAGCACTGTTTTATGCAGGATTCTCATCGTTGTTTATACCCTTCATTTGGTATTACAGTGCCTGGGAGAAAGGTGGCACCGACTTTCTAAATATTTTCCTAGCAGAAAATTTCGGACGATTCTTTAGCTCAAATCCAGACTCTATTAGTTATACTTTGGGACATGAGAAGCCTTTTTATTACAACTTCCTTTCCTTATTAGGAGGCTTTATGCCATGGACAATTATGCTATTCTTTTCATTATTTGGGATTCACTATGCGCGTTTGACAAATACGATTCCTGAATGGTTTAAGAACATACGAGAAAACATTAAACAAACCGACAAAATTAAATTGTTTAGTACGATAGCAATATTGGTAATATTTATTTTCTATACTATTCCAAGTAGCAAACGTAGTGTATATCTATTACCAATGTATCCGTTTCTTGCTTTATATATTTCTCAGTATTTTATTTACATCACAGAATACAGAACATTTGTAACCCGTGCTTTTGCAGCATTTATGTCTATTATTTCAGGCATGACTCTTATTGCAATTATAGCCTCGTACTTTGGACTCTTTAATATTTCTCATTTCATAGAGTCTTTTACACGAGACCCGAAAACTCTGTTTGAGATGTTTGCTGTTAACGACAGCCTTCAAAAACCGGATGCAATCAGCTGGACAATCTTTATTCTCCTATTAGGTACATTCATCACTCTGATTTATGAACTTTCTAAGAAGAATAATCTTAAGATTCTATATGCAACTATTGCTCTTACTTTTGCCATCAATTTATTTATTGATGGAGATGTTATGCGTCCAATTAAAAATGCAACGTCATTAAAAGGCTTTACAGAGCGTATCCAGACAGAATACCCTCTTAAAGACAATCTTTACACTGTAAATAACTTATTGCGCTATCAAAACATTTATGCATTAAACTTTTACAGTGGAAATGAATTAAAAAGCATTGTGTTAGATAACCCTCAAAACGGTTACTTTATCATAGGAAACAAAGATTTTGAAAAGGTAAGAAAAGATTTCCCTCAATATCAATTCTCGGCAATTGATTCAACAACAACTCCGTTTAATGAAATTGAACAAACTGTTGTTTTATATCAGTTTTCCAAATAATATTGTGAAGAATTTAATCCCATAAATTCAGAAACATAATAAGCCTCTTTGTTACAGTGTATAAATACTGATAACAAAGAGGCTTTCTTTTCTCTAGCATAAACAACTAAAGCTGTTAATCATTTGATTTGTTGCATTTATTCTAGTTCTCTCAATTTAATATTTCGGAAAGAGACTTCATCTCCATGGTCTTGCAAAAGGATTCGACCAACTTCTGCTTCACCAAATAATCCGGCCTCATTGTAATTTACTGCAGCATATTTACTCCCTTGCACGAGTTTACGATAATCATCAGATCCTCTTGTATACTCCAGCACCTTAAATCCATTCAACCAATGTTCAACTTTATTATCCGGATATACTACAATACGAGCCTCATTCCATTTTCCAACGCCGTTGAAACGTTTTCCTGATGCTTTTTTTAGATCATATAAACTTGCCAATGTTCGACTTCCTTCGTACGTTGTGAAAAGCTTTGCATCCGGATGTTTCGCATCATCCAGAATTTGATACTCCAAACCAAATGCCGACCCTTTCTGCTTCTCTTTTTCTGTAACGAAATATTTTATGCCACTATTAGCTCCTTCTGTTATCTTAAAATCCACCTTCAATTCGAAAGCTTTCAAATCCTTATCAAACACAATGTCTCCTCCATTAGTAGACTCTCCTCCATCTGACTTCTGAACAGATAAAACGCCATCCTTAACTTTCCACCCAAATTCAGGAAAAGACTCTTTATGTGCACCTCGCCAGCCTTGCGTAGATTTACCATCAAATAACAAGATCCAACCTTGTGCAACTTCATCTTCTGAAAGAGTATTAGGTACTTTATTTATGGATTGTGCTAACTTTCCTTTTTTTAAGTTTGATGAAACTTTATCCGTCTTAATGCGAATATTACGCCATTGAATTTCTTTTCCTTCCTGCCAAGGCTTTGAGTTACCAATCGCATGAACTTGAAAAGCGATAAAACCTTCAGGAGTTTCACTATCATAAAGATTCGCTGTATTAACTCCATTAAGCCAAATACGAATCATATTACCATCTGCCTCTATTCTATACTTATTCCATCCATGCTTCTTATATGCTTTCTGCCCCTCTGGATTATTTTCGAGTGAAGCCAACCATCCGCGACGCGCCTCGTCGTATACACCCCCACTCCAAGCTCGATCCGACGGATCAATTTCACATTGATACCCATGCACTCTCCCATTTTGATAAGTTGGCAACGACTCACTTCGAAACTGAACGCCCGAATTGAGGGATGTATCACACTTCACTTCAAACTCTAAAATAAAATCTTTAAAAGTTTCGGTAGTTGCTAAAAAACTATTCGGTTCCCCTTTCACCGATTTTCCAATAAGACATCCATCTTTTACAGAAAATGGTGCTCTGCCATTTAATTGAGTAAAACCAGATAAATTTTTCCCATTAAATAG
>X396_Morelets_crocodile__coassemble_71_pt1 | contig 15342 bp, 8 predicted proteins | sample X396_Morelets_crocodile__metabat2_low_PE_001 | metagenome-assembled genome bin X396_Morelets_crocodile | reverse complement strand
AAGAAACGTACACGAGGGTCCCAGTTTTTCTTCAAAAGATCAACAAATCTCTTCGAACCTACACCAAGGCTTGCTCCATTTCTAAAGTGGAATTCATTCACACCTTTGTTGTAGATAAAGTCATCATCAAGACCGTTAAGTACACCTACAGGGCTAGAAACAACTTCTTTTGCAATTTTAAAAGCTTTGTCTTTATCAATATTCAAATATCTAACGGCAAGCTTAAGTTTAAGCGAGTTTGTAAAACGTGCCCATTTAGAAATATCCCCTTTGTAGATAAAGTCTTGGCTACCCATTGTGATTTGGGTTTGCTCGTGTTGCTTTGTGAAGTTGTCTAGAGCTTCGTTTAGTTGAGACATCCAAACATCATACAAATCAGACATTGAATCGTATTTCGGAGTTAGCAACATTGGATTTGTATATGCTGCTAGAGCTGCTTCAGTGTAAGGCATATCACCATATACATCTGTGTCGAAAATGCCAAGATAAACCATCATTGGGTAAAACATACTCTTGATTTGAGCATATTTTGCAGCGTCTTCAGCGCTCATTTGTTTCAATTGGTTCTCAACTTCACGATAGATGCGTTGAACTTCAAGTGTTTGGCTTCCTTGTCCGCCGCGTTCACCCATGATGTTGAAGTCTGATTTGAAACCTCCTGATGGAACACTTGCTTGAATGAATTGAGAAAAGTATTTTGCGTTGTAGAACCAAAATGTGTATTCTGATGGTTCGAATTTAAGCATACCTTCTGTTGCAAGATAAACGATGTTACCTTTTGTTACAGTTGCAGGGTCTGTATTGATTTCTGCAAATTTGTCAACAGAACAACCGCTCAATGAAGCAGCTCCAAGTAGAGCTGCTAGGATATATGATTTATTTTTCATACTGCAATCAAATTGATGTGTTGATTTTGTTAGAATGTTGCGTTAATAGTAAATGTATAGCTTGCTGTGTAAGGGCTAAACGATCTCATACGGAATTCGCCTGAGTTTGTACCACGGATACTTTCTGGGTTCTCATTGTTTGGAAGAGAGTTGTAAAGGTATCCAACGTTATGCGCAGCAAAACCAACAGATAGAGAACGAGCAGCAATTTTAGTTGCAATTGATGCAGGTAACTTATAGTTTAATGCTATTTTACGAAGAGCAATATAACTTAGTTTAGAGTACCAATCGTCGTTGATCGTACCGTTGCCCCAGTCGTTACTTCTTAGGTGGTAACCTGAAGCGTGAACTGGCTCAACGTATCCGGCATCAAGAGCTTCTTGGAATGTCATACCGCCTACATTTACTTGTTGGCTTTCTTTGCCTGGAATTTGCACCCATGTGTTTTCTGCAAATACCCCTTCCGGAATGATACCATCGTGGTATTCTTTACCTGCAGTGCTTGTATATTTACTAACCCAACTTACACCGCCGTGTTTTTCATCACGTCCGCGTAATGATGTTTCTGTAAAACCATAAGCAGTACCGTAGCGGCTGTTGTACAATGCAACATAACCACCAAAGCGCATATCAAGGGCTACGTTCAATGATAGATCTTTCCATCTTAAGTTCGTGAATACTGATCCTAAGAAGTCAGGAGTGATGCTACCTACAGTTTCAACAGTTCCGTTTCTTTGAGCAAATGCAATGCGTGAAGACTGGTTCCAGTTTAAAACTGTTTGGCCTTTGTCGTTTTTCTTTGGATATGAGTCTGACATCAATACACCATAAGAACCGCCAACTTTTGCAACAGATCCGATACGGTAGTTACCATAAGCAGGGCTACCTTCTAGCTCAATGTATTCAGCTACGTTAGGGTGTAGCTCAATGATCTTGTTATCATTTTTTGTATAGGTGAAATTCAAATCCCAAGTCCAGTCTTTAGTTTGGATTGGAGTTGTATTTAATGCAAGTTCGATACCTCGGTTTTGGATATCACCGGCATTAATTAATTGTTCCTTGATACCAGAGATTGATGGTACAGAGATTGTCATGATTTGGTCACGAGTGTTTTCGTGATAATATGTCGCATCGATACCAATTCTACCATTTAAGAATCTCCAGTCTAGACCAACCTCCCATGCGTTTTTGCGCTCAGGTTTAAGGTTCGGGTCGTATGATTCCCATGGAACTGATAAGCTGTAGATCATACCGTTGGTTTGTTGAATCGAATTGATTGAGAAACCTTGGTTGATTTTATATGGAGCTGTATCGTTACCAACTTGTGCCCATGATCCGCGAACTTTAGCAAATGTAATCCATTCTGGAAGTTTGAATGTCTCATTGATAATCCATGATCCGGAAACAGATGGATAGAAGTACGAGTAATTACCCGTTTTGTTTGTATATACAAGGGCTGATGACCAGTCATTACGTCCGGTTACGTCCAAGAATAATTGATTTCTCCATGCTACACCTGCTTGGAAAGCAATAGAGCCCATTCGTTTTGTGCCTTGGATACGTCCGGTGTATTTAGCTTGGTTTTTAGAGTTGCCTAGGAAGTATTGCCCAGGAACAATTAAACCACCTTCGGTATTTGCCGATTGGTTTTGTTCTACATTGTTATAGTATTCTCCACGAAGAAATCCGTTGAAAGCCCAATCACCTACTTGTTTGTTGGCTGTGAACGTTCCATATAAGTTGGCTTGCTCTTTTGTATATTGAGAGATACCATAATATCCACCTTCGTTGTTGTATCCTTGACCGAGTTCTTTTTCCTCACCTCTAATATAGTGGTAGTTGAAACTTCCCTCGGTGATGAAGCGTAACCAGTCTGTCAATTCAAACTCCAAACTTAATGTTGGGCGTACGCTTGTTTCTCTACGGTAGTTGTTGTTTTCATAAATTTCAAACCATAGAGAGTTGCCAGGAACGTATCCGTATTTATCTCCGAAATCAGAACTTGCAACACCGCCGTGTGATCCTTGGTATTTATCTCTGTAAAACTTCGTGTCATACAATGGGCCAAACTCTCCTTGTGCGAAATATTCACCAATGTTACGCATTGGATTCTTAGAAGTAGAGTTCGCAAAAGTTACAGAAGCATTGATTTTTACGCGATCTGTAATGTCGTGAGAAGCTTTTGCAAGGAAAGCTAAACGGTCAAATCCGTAATTTGGAAGTGTTCCATTTGCTTTTTTGAACGCACGAGAAGAATAATAAGTTGTTTTATCAGTTCCACCTTGTACAGCAACGTTGGTATTCGTATTAAAGCCTAGCTTATAAGCATCTTTGTATCTGTCTTTGTTTGGTTCGTATTTTACAATTCTGCCATCGTAAGACTCGATGTCTCTACCATCAAATGCCGGACCGAAACCATAACCCAAATAACGGCTAGCTGCACCTCTAAGTGTTGCCATGCCTTCTGCATTGTAATAGAATTGATTGGTGTTGAAGATGTCAAAGTTTCCTGCAGCATCGGTTTCTCCATAGTTGATAAATCCGGCAGGTCCACCATTACCAAACTCGTTTTGCAGGCTTGGTGTTTTATACACGTGGTCAATACCCAAGCTTTGAGAGAAGCTGATACCTAAACCTTGTCCTTTTTTACCACTCTTGGTTGTAACAACGATTGCGCCATTCAAACCACGTGATCCATAAAGAGCTGTTGCGGCAGCACCTTTCAATACAGAAACAGTTTCGAAGTCGTCAGGATTTAAGTTTTTCAACTCGTTACCGAAGTCGTTAGCATTGCTGCTCCAGTCTGCATTACCGGCGTCACTTGTAGAGTTGTCAAGAATGATTCCGTCTACAACATAGATTGGTTGGTTGTTTTTGTTTAGAGTAGAGGTACCGCGGATTTGGATTTTAGTAGAACCGAACATACCACCATCCGAGTTAGAAACATCTACACCGGCAACTTTACCTTGAAGCATTTCAATTGGATTGATGCTGTTCGTGTTTAGCTCGTCACCTTTCAACTCTGTTACAGCGTATCCAAGAGCTTTTTCGGCTCTTTTAATACCAAGAGCGGTAACAACAACTTCGTCAAGCGCTTTGGTGTCTTCTTTCATGACTACGTTTACTGCTTTGTTTGCTGTAACTTTATAGTCAACAGGAGCATAACCAATGTATGAGAAATGTAAGATGTCTCCTGGTTTTGCATTAAGCGAAAAAAGACCTTCAAAGTCTGTTACAGTACCTGTGGTTGTACCTTTCACTACAATACTTACGCCGATAAGTGGTTCACCAGATTGGTCTGTTACAGTACCTGTGATTTTACTCGCTTGTTGTGTGACAGAAATTGTGTTGGTTGTGGGTTCAGGCAAGCTTGTTGACTTGAATGAATCGTCTGATGCATATACAGATGCAATTGACGAAAGCATTAAAGAAGCAACTACAGCTGTTCTGAATTTCTTAAAATAAGTCTCTCCGTTGGCGTTTTGCTCTTGGAAAGAAAAGAAACGATTATTGCTTATGTTCTTTAAATGGTATAATATAAAAATTAAACTATATTATCTTAATTCTCTGATAAGACTATTTGTTAATGGAAATATTCTTGTCTTGAGCGTTTGTATTTATTATCAGATTTATGACGCAAACATATTCATAATCTATCAATATACAATAAAAATAACGTTAAATAATGCAGTTTAAAATAGTTAATATGATTGTAAAATGACTGAAAAAGATATTTGGTGGCTGCTCTGTTAATGTTAAATTAAGCAATAATATAGTCTTGTGGTGTTAAAGTGTCAAATAGTAGACTTTTTTAAAATAGTGGATATATTAATGTATTTCTTTTGGAATGGACTATATTGATAGGCGTTGGTGGTGTAATAAAAGACAAAAAGCTCAAATCATGAATGTCTGATTTGAGCTTTCTAATGTGTATGATATTGATGGTTGTTATTCTTGTAATATTTGTAGAAGCTTATCTAGTTTTGGTGCGATAATGATTTCAGTTCTACGGTTTTTACTTCTTCCATCATTCGTGTCATTGTCATCGACAGGCATAAATTCACCCCTTCCCGATGGCACAACTTTTAATGGATTTACCCCATATTCTTGCGTTAATATTCGTACTACAGAAGTGGCTCTTATTACACTTAGATCCCAATTATCTTTGAACTGGGCAGTATTAATTGGCTTAGAATCCGTATGACCTTCAATATATACGTCAATATCATTTTGAGAGTTTAAAACCTCAGCAAGCTTTTCCAGAGCCTCTTTGCCTCTTTTGTCTAATTTGGCACTGCCCGATTGGAATAAAAGCTTATCAGACATTGCGACATAGACTTTCCCGTCTTTTTGCGTAACAGTGAGTTCTTCACTGCCGAAGCCCAGAAGGGCGTCTTGTACACTATTTAGAATTTGAGCAACACGTTCATTTTGAGCATTGATAATACCTTGTAGTTCGTTGATCAGACGCTCCCTTTCGTCGAGTTCAAGGCGCTTTTGGCGGAGCGACGCATCCAAGCTTTCTTGTTGGCTAAGATTCGAATTCATTAATTCTTGATAGTGTCTGATGCTTCTGCCTAGTTGCGCGGTGTCTTTAACAAGTTGGGCAACACTGTTTTTTAGCATCTTATTGTCACTGCGAGCACTGCTTAATTCTTGTTGAAGGTTTTCAATGTTTCGCATTGCTTCGCCGCGAAGTGCCTCTGATAACTGATATTGTTTTTTGCTTACACAAGAGGTCAAAGCTAGAGCAGGGATTAGGGATAAAAAAAATACTCTTTTCATGATTCAGACTTTTTGTTTGATACAAATATACAAGAAGAAAAAGATCTCTTGTTTCTATTCATATCATAAAAGTGAAACAGAAAAGAGTATTTGCCAAATAATAGAATGCTATTCTTATTTATTTTCTACTGCTGCTTTTTTCTTTTTCATCAGAGCAAAATATAAAATAGCCATATTGATTAGCGCAAGGAGTACAAATACTTCAAAGCCCCAAGCGTATCCCATTTTGCCATACTTGCCTGCAATGTATCCCATAATAGGAGGGATAACAAATCCACCAAATGCACCTATACCGCCAATCCATCCGGAAGCTCCACCTACGGCCTTTGGTATATAATATGGTACTAGTTGGAATACGGCAGTATCATTCACACCCATTGCAACAGCAATCAGGATTGTAAAGATCAAAGACATCGCAAAGTTGCTCGATAATCCCATGCCAAAAGCTGATACTAGCAATAGAAGCATAGCAAACATACAAAGTTTTCCTCCGCCTATTTTATCAGAAAGCGGACCCGCAAGAACTCTAACTACAGCAGATAATATAGAGAACGTAGCTGTAAAGAGTCCTGCGTGTATCGGTTTGAGGCCATAAAATTGCTCCCAGAAACTAGGGTACCATTCGGTTAGCGCCAAGAATCCACCGAAACTCGCAAAATACAAAGCGGTAAGAACCCATGTAGCCGGAATTTTAGCAGAATCGATAAGACTTTGCTTTATACTACCTTTAGGGAAAAGCTCTTCTCCGCTTTGCTTAGCAGCAGCAATGCTGTCGGCATCCGACATGCCATTTTTCTTATATTGGAAGTAAGGAGCGTTTTTCCCCATCCAGATATAAAGAACCGTTCCAATAAGAAGGAATACAGACCAAGCGGTATATGAAGATACAAAACCAAAGTGAGTAATGTAGATCGGAATGAGCATCGCGAATAAACCCGGAGCAATTGTACCTACTCCTCCATACATGCCTAATGCCATTCCTTGTTTTTTATGAGGATACCAATAAGAAGTTTGGCCGATACCAACCGAGAATGTAGCAACACCACAACCGCTTAATAATCCGAATAGTAGAACAAGTGGATAAAAGCCTTGCATGTCTGAAGGGTAGTGCGTGTTAAGTAACCAAGTGAGCCCGAGGATACCAATTAAAGAAAGAATCATTAATATGACAAAAGGCTTTTTTCCCCCGGTTGTATCTACCCATGCACCAAAAGGAATACGTAATAAAGAACCCGACAACGACGGTATCGCAACTAGAATTCCCATCATTGCAGGATCAAGATCCATTGATTCTTTGAATCGGGCAGCCGAAGGTCCAAACAAAGAAACTGCGGCCATACCGAAAAAGAATCCCAGTGTTGCGCCCCATAATCCTCTCGAAGGAGAGCCGCTAATTTTAAAATTACTCATAATAGTAGTTTATATGATTGTTATTATGTGCATTGTTTATAAGTGATCATTGTTAGTGTTTATCATAAATTCTGAACGAAATTTATTTTCTTACAAACAAATTACCTTGATATTAGGTTCAGTCCATGCTTTTGTTTATCTTGGCATCTGTTTTAAACAAATACTAATATTCTAAATAATTGATCAGAAAATTACTGTTATGAAGTATGCAATTGGAATAGATGTAGGTGGTACCTATATAAAATATGCATTAGTTTGTAAAGAGACTTCCGAGTTTTTATTTCACGGCAAACTTCCTTCATTCGCCGACAAAACAGCACAAGATGTTATGACGCAGATTTTGGAAGCATGTAGTGAATGCCAAAAATATGCAGAGGAGCATCAATTAAAGATAAGCGGTATTGGTATTGGAACACCGGGACTTGTAGATGAAGTCGCAGGTGTAGTGCTTGGAGGCGCCGACAATATTAAAGGCTGGATTGATATTCACTTGAAAGAATATATAGAAGAACATACAAATCTTCCTGTCGTTGTAGGTAATGATGCTACATTAATGGCAAAAGGAGAGGTTGTATATGGTGCAGCTAAAGGATTAACCGATGTAGTTTTTATTACTGTAGGAACCGGTATTGGTGGAGCTTTATTGATCAACGGAGCCATGTATGGCGGCTACCGCAACAGAGGTACCGAGTTAGGTCATATTCCATTAATGTTGGGAGGTAAGCCTTGTACTTGTGGTGCAGAAGGATGCCTAGAGGTATATGCTTCTACGTCTGCGTTGATTGATATCTATAAAGACAACTTAGACAAATACTCTGTAACGATCGACGGCGAAATCACCGGAGAACATATCGTAAACCAATATCTGGAAGGAGACGATATCGCAAAAGAAACAATGCACGAGCATTGGTATTATCTAGGTCGAGGTCTTGCCGCATTTGTAAATATCTTTAGTCCGCAAGCCGTTGTGGTAGGAGGAGGAATTGCCGAATCCGGAGATTTTTACATCAAGGAGCTTAGCGACTATGTAAATGACTTTGCAATGCCCGATTGTAGAGAGAATACAAAAATAGTAAGAGCCGCTTTAGGAAATAAAGCAGCATGCTTAGGAGCAGTAGCTACATTGTTTGAATATTTGGAACAATAATATAATTTAGATTTCGGACATGTTATTAAATAGATGGAATATCTCTTTAAGCCATCGGGATAATTAAAGAATAGCATGTCCGAATTTCCTCTGTTCTTTCTCAGAACAACGAACTTCCCCACAAAAGAATAGTAAGCATATGAAAGTAAGCAAAGGTCTTACATCCCAATTAGAATATAAGGTTGCTTGTTTTATTGAAGAAAATAATCTGATAAATAAAGAAACGTCTGTAATTATAGGTGTAAGTGGTGGTGCCGACTCTGTTGCTTTAGTAAATGCATTGCATAACCTCGGCTACGAGTGCATTCTAGCACATTGTAATTTCCATTTGAGAGGCTCAGAATCAATTCGTGACGAACACTTTGTAGAGAGTCTTGCTTCTAAATATAACTTAAAACTTGAAAAGATTGATTTTGCAACTGAACAATATGCCGCAGTTAATAGTTTGTCAATCGAAATGGCTGCTCGCGAATTGCGATACCAATGGTTTGAACAGCTCCGAAATAAACATGCTGCACAAGCAATTGTCGTTGCTCATCACAAAGACGATAATGCAGAAACAGTATTATTAAACCTGATTCGTGGAACGGGTATTCGGGGGTTATCAGGAATTAAGCCTGTCAATGGTACGGTAGTACGTCCTTTTTTATGTGTCTCTCGTTCAGAAATCCTGGATTATTTAGATCACTCACATCTTGATTACGTAACGGATAGTACAAATCTTGAGGATGAATACACACGTAACTTTATACGTTTAAATGTAATTCCGTTATTGAGTAAAATAAATCCATCTGTACTCGACTCCATTAACAAAACGTCTCTTTATCTCGATCAGGCCGAGAAAGTTTATACCAATGCTATTCAAGAGCAAAAGCAACAGCTTTTTATCGATAATAAGGTCAATATTGCGTCACTGCTTGAGCTTCCGTCGCCAAAAGCCTTCTTGTTTGAATTACTTTCCGATTATGGATTCAATGAAAATCAGGTAGCCGATATTTATCATTCGCTGAATGCAATATCCGGGAAATTCTTTTTATCCAAAACGCACAGAGTAATAAAAGACAGAGAAACATTAATTGTAACACCATTACCCGATGAAGAGAACGAACAGTATTATATAAATGATGTGCCTTCGCAAACTACGCATCCAATTCGACTGTCTTTTGAGGTGATCTCAGATCTTTCAGGTTTTAATTTTGAAAGAGATAAATCTGTTGCATATTTTGATCTTGATAAGATTGCACTTCCTCTTCAATTGAGACGCTGGAACCGGGGTGATCGTTTTTACCCTTTTGGTATGAAAGGAGCCAAGAAAATTAGTGATTATTTCAATGATCGCAAGTTTTCTCTAGAACAGAAAGAAGCAACTTGGTTGCTTTGTAGTGCCGGTGATATCGTTTGGATTATTGGCGAACGCTCTGATAATAGAGTAAGAGTGACCGATAGTACAAAAAAGATTTTAAAAGTGAAGTTTTTTTTCACTAATTAGTTGGTAGGAAGCGGATAGTTTCTTATGTTTGCGCAGATAAATTATTTCTCCGCAGATGGTTCGACAATTCTCGTCGAAATTATATCCGGTTTTTATTTAGATTATATAAATTCAGAAGAACATTATACATACGCCTTTCTTTTAGAAAGGAAGTGCTGTATGTGTTATTATATTTCAGCACAAAACATGCAAAGATACAACATCCTAGAACTTAATGAAAAACTCCTTACCGAGCTAAAGTCAATAGCGAAGGAATTGGGAATCAAAAAATATGATTCACTGAAAAAGGAGGAACTTGTTTATAAAATTCTTGACGAGCAAGCTGTAAATCTTGCCGAAAAGCAAGTTGAGAAAGAAACTGCTAAACCAGAAAAAGCAGAGAAACCAACTCGTGGAAGACCTAAAAAACAAATTACAACAGTGAAAGCTGAAGAAACAGACTCTGAGAAGGTCGCGGAAGCACAACCTGCAGCACCCGAAAAGAAGAAACGTTCGAAAGCTGAAAAAGAAACTGAAGTAGCAAAGGAGGAACCACAACAAGAAGAGAAAGCTCCGGTGGAAAAACCAACTTCACAACCTAAAGTTATCAAGAAAGTACAACCGGCAGCACAACCAGAAGTTGAGCAAGAGTCAAAAGAGGCAACACCTGCCGCAGAAGCATCACCTGTAACAGAAACACAAGAAGCAACACCTTCTACCGAAGCAGCAGAAAAAGCTGAATCAGAACCAAAAGCAGTAGTGCAAGAAGAAGGCAAGCGATTAGTTTTCAGACATGGTGGCGCAAAAACAAGCTCAGTACTCGATCAAGTACTTCCTTTTACATCTTCAAATCGTGGCAACAATCAAGGCAAGTCTGGTCAAGGTTTTCACAATCAAAACAGACAGCAATTCGGTCAGCGCAACAACAATCAAAACAACAGCAATAGCAACAATCAGAACAACGCGAACAATCAGCCACAACCTGTTCAGCAAGCGCAACCTCAAAATCAACAACGCGAGCAATCCTATTCACACCAACAACCGGTTCAAGAAAAACAAGCTCCGGAGAAACCTTTCGAATTCGAAGGCATTCTTACAGGAATGGGTGTATTAGAGATCATGCAAGACGGTTACGGATTCCTACGTTCTTCAGACTATAACTATCTTACTTCTCCGGACGATATCTATGTATCACAATCGCAAATCAAACTATTCGGTTTGAAAACAGGTGATACAGTTGAAGGACCAATTCGTCCTCCGAAAGAAGGCGAAAAATACTTTCCACTGGTAAAAGTAGACCGTATCAATGGTCGCACACCAGAAGAAGTAAGAGACAGAATTCCTTTCGATCACCTTACTCCATTGTTCCCGGACGAACGTTTCAACCTTTCGGGCAGACGTACCAACAAAGTATACGATAACCTAGCCGTACGTGTAGTAGATCTATTCTCTCCAATCGGTAAAGGACAACGTGGTCTTATCGTAGCACCTCCAAAGACTGGTAAAACAGTATTATTGAAAGATATCGCAAACGCTATTTCGGCAAACCATCCTGAAGTGTACATGATCGTTCTTTTGATCGATGAACGTCCTGAAGAGGTAACAGACATGGCGCGCAGTGTAGACGCAGAAGTAATCGCTTCTACATTTGATGAGCCGGCAGAACGCCACGTAAAAGTAGCAGATATCGTATTGAACAAAGCAAAACGCATGGTAGAGTGCGGTCACGATGTAGTAATCCTTCTTGACTCAATCACACGTTTGGCTCGTGCATACAATACCGTTCAGCCTGCATCAGGTAAAGTGCTTTCGGGTGGTGTAGACGCAAACGCACTACAAAAACCAAAACGTTTCTTCGGTGCCGCACGTAACATCGAAAACGGAGGAAGCCTTACAATCCTTGCGACTGCATTGATCGAAACAGGTTCGAAAATGGATGAAGTTATCTTTGAAGAGTTCAAAGGAACAGGTAACATGGAACTTCAATTGGATAGAAAACTTGCAAACAAACGTATCTATCCTGCGGTTGACATCACTGCATCTAGTACACGTCGCGACGACCTACTTCAAGATCCGGCTACACTAAACCGTATGTGGGTATTGCGTAAGTATCTATCAGATATGAACTCAATCGAAGCTATGGAATTTGTAAAGAATCACATGCAAAAGACTTTTGATAACGCAGAGTTCCTTGCATCAATGAACGGATAATTTCCACTCGTACATATACAAATCGGCAAAAGGGCTGCTGCATAATCACCCTTTTCCGATTTACACCATACAAAAAGGATTCGCTCTTATACGCTTCAAGCAAGAAGGTATATGGAGCGAATCCTTTTTCTATAGCATCAAAGCACGTTAGATATTGGAAGTTTGTGTTTCTTCTTTGCCAAACTTCATCCAGGTTGCCTTCTTCCACACATACTCCAGCGGCCCTTGTTTGTATCGGGCTAGCCACCACTTACACCATTGCAATTGGGCGATAAACAAAACCACACCCGTAAGAAAGCTGAGCGTGATACCCAAGTGCTGATACATCGCAAAGCCGTAACCGTAATAAATCACCGAGCCCACGATCGACTGCGTAATGTAGTTGGTCAAACTCATTTTCCCGTAAGGAACAAACACCTCCAAGGCATTGCGCGTCTTTGCGTACGAGAATGCAAGCATAAAGAGCGATACCAAGATTACCATCGAAGCAAAGTTGCGCCACGAAAGCGCAATTACATTCAGCGCTTTTAGTTGTGCAGCTCCTTCGGCAAACAGAGCCGTATTGTCCTTGAACCAGTAAAGCGGATACACTACTACGGCAGCTATGATCAGCGCTTTTACCCAAAAGCGACGACTCTCTTCGTTGATTTTAAATAGCGACTTTCTTCCAATGAGCAGACCGAGCATAAACAAAGCCGACGTCTGAAAGAAGCGACCATTTTCCCATCCCCACGTAATACTCGCCATCTGTCCGTCGTAAAAGTTAGCCTTCACCGTCTCGATAAACGAATCGCCATACAAGGCAGGATATACCTGTCCGAAGTAATACGACGCGCGCGAAGTAGCACCGCCCCAATCGGGATGTTGCATGGCATAGATCACTTTGCCCCATTCAACAGGCTGAAGCATAAACACGATAGCAAGCGCCAGTAGTTGCTTGTTGCTCCATTTGCACACAGGGATCAGCGAGAACCCGACTATGGCATACAATACCAGCACGTCGCCCGGAAAGAAAACCGCATTGAGGAAGCCAAAGCCAAGCAGCAATATCAATCGCCAGGCAAAGCGACCCCTGAAATCGTTTCCTCTATCTTCCTGTCCCTTGTTTTGAATGTAGAAACTAAAACCGAAGAGCAACGCAAAGATCGCGTAAGCCTTTCCGGCAAATAAGAAAAACAACGTATCCCAAACGCCCGAGTTGATACGGGTAAGCCACGTAGGGTCGTTCTCGGGAAACACATAAAAGTTGAAGTGTTCGATGTTGTGTAAAAACATAATTGCCATAACGGCAAAGCCGCGCAGCGCATCGACCGATTCGATTCTGCGCGGAGCATTTTCAGTTTGATTCATGGTATAGTTTTCGGTTGATTATAATAACGTCTCCTTTAGCACATCGCCATTTGCGTTAAGTACCTTTAGCGAAAGCTTGTTGTCTTTGTATTGAAGCACCATAACCGTAGCCGACTCGACGGTATTGCCACCGCCAATTACGACAGGAAACCCATTTTGATCGGCGCCCTTCTCAGTATACTGAAAGCGATGCGTGTGTGCGTTTACCGCCAAGTCGAAAGGAGCTTTTGCCAATACCGGCTGCCAAAGATCGCGGCAAGGATTATACTTGTCGGTTTCTACGTAGATCGGAATATGGTGCATCAATACACGTTTCTTCGCCTTTTTGAAAGCCTTCGTTCCCATTTCCGCTTTCAGAAATTCGAGTTGTTCCTTGCGCAAAGCGTCGAAGTTGTTGAGGTTGTAATACACCCAGTGGTCGTCCGGTTTGTCTTCGCCGCAGTCGAGCAATACGATGCGCACATCGCCCCAACTGAAAGCTCCGTAGGTTTTGCCGTCGGTATAGTCAAACAATTTCGGCAGATCCATCGAGTACGCATTGCGAATCTCGTGATTTCCGCGTGTATAGTATACAGGAGTTTTATCCGCGCCTACACGACTGTTGATGTAAGACATCGTTGCCACGGCCTGATCTTCGTTGGCCGGATCATCAATACAATCACCATTAAACATCACCAAGTCATAGTCGATATCCTTTACTTGTTTGTAGAGCGCATCAAATACCTGCGTACGTTGGTGAAGGTCGTTAAATACAATCGCGGTGAAGCCTTCGCCCGCGGCCGGAGGTGTCGTAAACGACTTCACTTCGGTCTCTGCTGTTTCGCCAAACTCCTTGTGATAGGCACTGTATACTGTAATCTCTTTGGAGCACACCTTATAATAATACGTAGTATTCGGTTGCAGGTTTTCGAGACGGATCTTATGAATCGTATTGTTCGAGATCACTTGTCCGTTTACAATCGTTTCCGCCTTTGCGAGCTGAGAAGGGTTGGTTCCGTACTCCACCCAACTGTGTGTAGGAACATTGGTAAGCCACGTTACCGAGATGCCGTTGTCGGTTGGGTTTTGCAAGTAAGGTTGCGTGCGGAAAATACATTGCTTATCACTCTTCAACTTCACGTCGGCAAAGAGCGGACGGTGATCCGATTCTACCGGCGCATTTACCACACCATTGCGCAAAACGCTGCAATCGGTCGTGCTCTTCAATGCAAGGATATAGTCGATGCAATCTTTCGGTTCGTTGGCCGGATAAGTTCCTTGCTTCGTATTGCTCAAGACAGTGAAAGAGTCTGCAAACTTCTTCATCGTCTCCGAGTCGGGAGCGGCATTTAAGTCGCCAGCCAGAAATACCGGCTTGCTGTACTGCTTTAGCGCTTCGGTAATGAGAGGAACCGAAAGCAACTGATCTTCGGGCGTAAGCGAAAGGTGCGTGCAACAAAACACGTAGTCGGGAAACTCCGTAATCAACGCAACGCGCGCCTCTTCACGTCCCGGTAGCGCAATGTAGCGTGTAGCGATAGGTTTCTGTTTCGACATGATACCGATGCCATATTTTCCGCCGTCGTAACTGATTGCCGGCGCATAGGTATAATGATACAATGCACGGTTGGCAAGTTCTTTCAAAACATAGAGGTTTCCGCTACGTCCCGTCACGCTGTCGAGTTCCTGTATCGCAACTACATCGGCCATGCTGTTGGCGATCACATTTGCCGTGCGGTCAAAATCTTTTTTATCGTCCATTCCGATTCCGTTGCGCACGTTGTACGATACGATACGCAGGTCTTTTGTTTGAGGACATTCCTGTGCCAGGGTTGTGTTTCCGAAAGGAAGCATGGATGCCAATAGCATGGTCCACGCAAAATTCTTTTTCATTTTCAATGATGTTCTAGTTAGCTAAATTTGATAGATACGGCAAGTTACATACGAATTGATTACCATGCAAGATTTTAATATACCTAAATATTGGCATTCGTAAATGAAAATTCATAACATGTAGGTATTTATGCGCGTTTCCTTTTCTCGTTACTTTGCGATATAATTAAACAAAGAGCTATGAAACAATTCGTAAACCAATCCCTAATGGG
>X396_Morelets_crocodile__coassemble_70_pt1 | contig 15346 bp, 12 predicted proteins | sample X396_Morelets_crocodile__metabat2_low_PE_001 | metagenome-assembled genome bin X396_Morelets_crocodile | reverse complement strand
GCTACCACTTCAACCCCCAGAATGTTTGTCTTACGGTGTACGGCACCGGGACCACGCATACCAAGTCCGATAAAACCAACACGTACCACAGGAATTGGATCTACAGCAAGTTGTACAACGTCTGTTTGTCCGGCAGGGCGTTCCGGTGTAGTTGTTTTGATCATTCTAGATGCTTTTTCACCTGCATCTGCGGTGCTTGTTCCACCAACGCAAGAGGTTAGCGTCATACATGTCAAAAAACAAGCTGTTAGCGTGCTTGCTTTTGCATACTTAAATAGTTGTTTCATTTGTAAATTATTAAATTGTAGATAGCAAAAAAATCATGGTATTTGCAATGTAAAGAATTGTGTTCGGATCAAACGCCGAAGCATTTGATCCGTATACACGTTCTTATTTACTATATTCTTTGTAGAATTCTACTACAGTCTCAATTCCTTTGAAAAACAGGTCTAAAGAGAAGTTTTCGTTAGGAGAGTGAATTGCGTCACTTTCAAGACCAAATCCCATAAGGATTGTCTTAGCACCTAAAACTTTCTCAAATGTTGCGATAATCGGAATACTTCCACCTCTTCTTACGGCAAGTGGTTTGCTTCCGAATGTTGTTTCGTAAGCTTTTTCTGCCGCTTTGTAAGCAGGAAGATCGATAGGGCATACATATCCTTCGCCACCGTGGTGAGGAGTTACTTTTACATCGATGCATGCAGGAGCTACCGATTTGATATAATCAATAAACAATTGCATGATTTCTTCGTGTTTTTGGTTTGGAACCAAACGGCACGATACTTTAGCAAAAGCTTTAGAAGGAAGTACGGTTTTCGAACCTTCGCCGGTGTAACCACCCCAGATACCGCAAACATCGAATGTAGGACGCATACCGGTACGCTCAAGTGTAGTAAATCCTTTTTCGCCTTTCAAAGCTTTTACGTTCAAGGCTTTCATGTATTCCTCATCGCTGTGAGGAACCTGTGCAAGCATGGCGCGTTCTTCGGCAGCAACCTCTTCTACTGCATCGTAGAAGTGAGGAATTGTAATACGGCCGTCTGCATCAGTGATGTTTGCGATCAATTTGCAAAGCTCATTGATTGGGTTTGCAACAGCACCGCCAAAGATACCAGAGTGAAGATCTTTGTTAGGGCCGGTTACTTCGATTTGCCAGTAAGCTAGTCCGCGTAGGCCAGTCGTAATCGAAGGCGTATCGGCACCAACCATACTTGTATCTGATACTAAAATTACGTCGCACTTAAGAAGGTCTTTGTTTGCTTCGCAGAATGCTTCCAGGCTAGGAGAACCAATTTCTTCTTCACCTTCAAACAAAAACTTAACGTTGCATTTAACCAAGTCGTGTTTCAAAGCAGTTTCAAAACCTTTTACTTGGATCATGCCTTGACCTTTATCGTCGTCTGCACCACGAGCCCAGATAAAGCCATCTTTAATAACCGGTTCGAATGGATTTGAATTCCATAACTCGAAAGGTTCGGCCGGCATTACATCGTAGTGTGAATATACCAATACGGTAGGAGCTGTAGGGTCTACAATTTTCTCACCGTATACAACCGGATTACCTGAGGTTTCCATTACAACAGCTTTGTCTGCTCCGGCAGCAAGAAGTTGCTTTGTCCATTCGTTTGCTGCTGCATACATATCAGCTTTATGTTCTGCTTTCGCACTTACCGAAGGAATGCGGATTAGTTGGAACAACTCCTCCAGAAAACGGTCACCGTTTGTTTGAATATATTGTTTAATAGGCATAGTTATATATTGTTTAGTCGTTATGCTGCAAATAAACGAATTTTTGCAGAGAAATGAAAGACTTTTTTAAGTATTGCAACATGATTTTTCTCAGAATATAAATAAATGTGGTTTTTTGATTGCAGGTTTAATAAAAAACAGTCTAAGTAATGACAACTTAATTGCATTACATTGGTTTTGTCAATAATAAAACCAGATAGAATTATGAAATACTATTTCTCAAAAGAGCTGAACGCTTCGTTTGATGAAGCCAAGCAAAAGGTGCTTGCAGCGTTAAAGCAAGAAGGTTTTGGAGTTATTAGTGAGATTGATATTCAGCAAAAGTTGAAAGAAAAGCTGGGTGAGTCGATGAAGAAGTATGTGATCTTAGGGGCTTGTAGTCCGCAACATGCTTTAAAAGCATTGCAAATAGATCCACATTTGGGCGTATTACTTCCATGCAATGTGGTTGTGCGTGAAGTAGAGGATAACTTAATAGAAGTGTCGGCAGTGAATCCACTTGTATCTATGAATGTTGTAGAGAACGATAAGCTGAGTGAAATAGCCGATCATGTAAACAACAAACTAAGTTGGGTTATCGATAATTTATAAGAAATAGATCTTGGTTATTTATATGTGTTTAAAAAAGAAAGAGCGTAATTCTCTATGGGGTTACGCTCTTTCTTTTTTAGATATTGATTATAGTAGGTTCCATTTCTTAAGATCACTTTCTACATCGGAGATGGTTCCGATGCCAAAGTTTTCGATCAGTACGTTTCTTACATTCGGAGAAAGAAATGCAGGTAGTGTAGGGCCTAGGTTGATGTTTTTAACTCCCAGGTGAAGTAATGCTAGAAGTACGATTACTGCCTTTTGCTCATACCATGCAATATTGTATACAATAGGAAGTTGATTGATATCTTCCAGTTCGAATACCTCTTTAAGCTTTAAAGCGATCAAAGCCAATGAATAACTGTCGTTACATTGTCCGGCATCGAGCAAACGTGGAATACCATTGATATCGCCCAGATTTAACTTGTTGTATCTGTATTTTGCACATCCGGCAGTCAGGATCACGGTATCACCTGGCAGTTGTTGAGCGAAATCCGTATAATAACCACGAGAGTTCATTCTGCCATCACAGCCAGCCATTACTACAAACTTACGAATTGCACCACTTTTCACAGCTTCCACTACTTGTTCTGCCAATGCCAATACTTGAGCATGTGCAAATCCACCGATAATTTCACCTGTCTCGATTTCGGTAGGCGCTTGGCAACGTTTAGCATGTTCTATGACTTCGGAGAAATCTTTTGCTTTACCAGCTTCACGTGCAGGAATGTGTTTGCATCCCGGATAACCAGACGATCCTGTGGTATAGATGCGATCTCTATATGTTGCGCTTTCGGTAGGCGGAACAATACAGTTTGTCGTAAATAAGATAGGCCCGTTGAATGTCGTGAAATCTTCGCGTTGTTTCCACCAAGCACTTCCGTAGTTGCCTACAAAGTGGCTGTATTGTTTGAATTTAGGATAGTAGTGAGCCGGCAACATTTCACTGTGCGTATACACATCGATACCTGTACCCTGGGTTTGCTCCAATAATTCTTCGATGTCTTTCAGGTCATGTCCGCTGATTAGGATAGCCGGATTGTTACGTACACCTATGTTTACTTTGGTAATTTCCGGGTTACCATATCGCGATGTATTTGCTTCGTCGAGCAGAGCCATCCCTTTTACGCCATATTCTCCGGTTTTCAAAACAAGAGCAATCAAAGCATCTGCCGCGATTTCTTTTTTCGAGATTTCACTGATAGCTTCTTGCATGAAGATATACAGATCGGTATTTTCCTTGTCTAGGTTGTAGGCATGTTCTACATATGCAGCCAGACCTTTGATTCCATAGATTACAAGTTCCTTTTGTGAGCGGATATCTTCATTGCTGATTTCTGTAATGGCTTTGTAAGGGGCATACGCTTCAAGTGCCACCTCAAATGCCTCTTTGCTGTAAAAATCAGATGCCTTGTTATTGAGTTTGTCTAGGTATTTTTCAGCTTTAGTTATTCTATTTAAGATGGCTTGTTTGTCAAAGTTTGCATTGGTAATGGTTGCGAACAACGCATCAACTATAAAGTGATTTACTTCATCACAAATAGTAGCTCCATTACTTCGAAATAAGGTAGTACGGATGGATATTTCTTTTACCAGATAAAGCAGTTTGTCCATTTCGGCCGATAAAGTCTCATCTTTACCACATACTCCTTTGATGGTGCAACCGGTACCTTTGGCTGCCTCCTGACACTGAAAACAGAACATTGACATATTTGTATCGTTTTATTGTTATTATCTTGTTTACGGAGGCAAAGGTATGGTGTTGTATTTCGCAAGTCTGTAACCTATGTTACAAGGGGGTGCTTTTATTCAAAAAAAGATTTGATACAGATCTTTTTCGTATTCTTCAACCGAAACGTTAATTGATTGTTTACTATATGAGTTGAGTGAAATTTAATGAATAATCTGCTAGATAAATAAATTATGCGAAAGTTTATAGTATTCATGTTGATATTAGCTTCTGTTGGTAATGAGGCTGTGGTCTTCTCACAAGAACAATGTCAGAAAGAACGTAAAAAAGTAGGACTTGTATTAGGTGGAGGTGGAGCTAAAGGAGCTGCTCACATTGGTGTACTTAAAGTGATTGAAGAAGCCGGTATTCCGGTAGATTATATAGCAGGAACGAGTATTGGTGCTATTGTAGGAGGTCTCTATTCGATAGGTTACGATGCAGAGTCGCTCGATAGTTTGGTGAATAGCCTCGACTGGTCGTATTTACTAAGCAACAATGCACCTCAAGGGTATCGTTCGTTTCGAGCAAGAGATGTTGAGGGCAAGTACTTGTTGAGTATACCCTATAGCTTAAAAAAGAAGAATGAGATACCGGCGGGTCTTATTACCGGACAAAATATATTGAATCTGTTTTCGGGACTCACCATTGGCTATCAACATATGGATTCGTTTAAGGATTTGCCGATACCTTTTTACTGTGTAGCTACGAATCTGGTAACAGAGGATTATGTTGTTTTGGAAAAAGGTTCTCTGCCATTGTCGATGCGTTCGAGTATGTCTATTCCTGGTGTATTTCTACCAGTACAGTTGGATAGTATGGTGCTTGTAGACGGAGGTGTTATTAATAACTTTCCTTCCAATGTTGCTCGTGAAATGGGTGCGGATATCCTGATTGGTATTGACTTGTCTACCGGTAAAACTCCAACATCTCAGTTGACCACACTAATGGGATTGATCAATACGCTTACTGATATTACCGGAAAAACAGAATATGAAAAGAATAAAAAAGGGCTCGATTTATACTTGAATCCCGATCTAAAAGGATTTCAAACAATGGACTTTAGCACTTCTGCAATGGATACCATGTATCAACGAGGTGTAGACGTAGCTAAAGCTCACTGGGGAGATTTGATGAAAATAAAGAAAGAGATTTACGGAGATACTGCTCATTTGGTGCAAACTGCTCCGAGAGAACTAAAACATATAACTAAAAATGATACGATTGAATTGGGTGAGATTACAATAGATGGTGTTTCTGATAGAACCATGAAGTATCTACACAAAAAAATCAAACTTAAAAAGCATGAGAAAGTCACCCTTAAAAATATTGATGAAGCGATCGCAATATTAGATGGGATGGATATATTTACCAGTGTAACGTATCAATTGTCTGATAAAGCTCCTTACGACCTTACATTTACCTTGGTAGAACAAGCATTGAATCAATTAAATGTGGGCTTTCGTTTCGACTCGGAAGAAATGGCTTCGATATTATTGAATACAACTTTCTATGAGAATTTCTTTAAAGGATCAAAGCTATCTACAACCATTCGATTAAATATCAGCCCTTATGTGGCCTTTAATTACGAATGGCGTCCTAATTTTAGCAGTAAATTTGCGGTTTCTTATAAGATCGGATATGATAATTTCAACCTGTATAATGGAAGTCATAAGGTAGACGATGTGAGTTATTTATGGCAGCAAGGAGAGTTTAAGTATGGAGTATTGCTTAAGAACTGGGAACTGGAAGCGGGTCTTCGTTGGGATTTCTTTGGTAGCTCTAGTGATTTATACAATCCCAATTACAATCCGATTAATATAGAACCAGATTCTTATTTCAATTACTTTGCCACATTTGGATTGAACTCTTTAGATCATATTTACTATCCGACTAAAGGGATATTAGCTCATTTGAAGGGGGAGCTGATTACAACAAACTTTGTGAAATGTCACAGCAATGCCCCTATAGGAGCTGTTTCGGCCGATTTTTTATATCCTGTAAAGCTTAGTAAGAAGTTGTATATGCTTCCTGGTTTTTCGGGACGGATTTTATTGGGCGGTGGTAGTGTGCCTCCAATATATCAAAACTATGCCGGAGGTAACATGGATGCAAGATATATGAGTCAGCAAATCGCAATGCCCGGTGTACGGAATGTGCAAGTCTTTGATAATTCGCTGATGATGCTAAAGCTCGGACTTCGTTATAATATTTTCAAGAAGCAATACGTGTCGATTGGTGGTATTTATGCTAAAAACTCAGATTCTGTCCGCTCCATTTATCAAGGCGATAATATCTGGTGTACCAGTGCACAGTATAGCTATAATACCCCTCTTGGGCCGGTTAGCGGTGAAATCAATTATTCGAACAGGGATAAACGTGTCGGTTTGTATTTTAACTTCGGATATAATTTTTGATGAGAATATATATCTTTGTTTTCTAAATAATGTAGTATGAATTATCAAAGTGTCTTGAAGTGCCCTATATTCAGTGGGTTGAGTCAAGATGATGTCTGTGCAATGATTGATCGCTCTCATGCTCGAGAAAAAGTATTTCAGGAAAAAGCAATCATTGCTTTGCAGGGAGAGGTATGTAATAATCTGATGATTGTTGTAGAAGGCAGCGTGCAAGGAGAGATGATAGACAATACGGGGAGATTGATTGTGATTGATCAGATTCATGCTCCCAATCCGATTGCACATGCATTTCTTTATGCTGACAATCATGAGTTTCCTGTCAATATTGTTGCGACATCACCAACAAAGATTCTTTATTTTGAAAGGGATGCCTTTGTGAAGCTATTGCAACAAAATGCGACATTGCTGATCAACTTTCTGCGCATCATTTCCAATACCACGCGTTTTCTTTCACAGAAACTACAGTTTCATGTTTTCAAGACGATTAAAAGTAAGATCGCTGCATATTTCATTAAGAAATATAATCCGGAAAACGGAAAAGTATATCTGCTCGATGAAACACAACAAGAGTTGGCCGATCGTTTTGGAGTAGCTCGTCCATCTTTGGCGCGAGCTATTGGTGAAATGGTCAAAGAAGGTGTGATCGAAATGGAGCAAAAGCAATTGACGGTGGTCGACGTGAGACAGCTAAAAGCAATTGCTGGAAGTTAAACGCCTCGACAAAAGCATGCAACTAATCGAATCAATATATTCAATATCATGAAAAACGTATTTATAACGACTCTCTTTTTTTTGATTTGTGCTCAAATGATAACTGCCAAGAGTAAGAATTTAAATCTTGTTTTTATAGGCAATAGTATTACAGCAGGGGCTTTGATTGATGTTCCGGAGCAAAATGCACCACCGGCTCGAGTGGTGAGTAAATTGAGTCAACAGTCGGTGTACGACAATGTGGCTTTTGTAAACTGTGGAGTTAGTGGTTGTACGACGGTAGATTATCTGCCGGCTATGAATACGCTTTTTCCTAAAATGCTAACCGCTGTAGCTTCGATGGATGCGAAAGATGCCGATATGGTCTTTTCAATTATGCTGGGAACAAACGATAGCGCGATCAAAGGGCCTACCGGTTCGCCCGTACTGCCACAGCAATACAGAACTAACTTGAAAGTCATTATCGAGGCATTGCTTCATAGATTTCCCAAAGCGATAATTGTATTGAATCGTCCGCTTTGGTATAGTCCCAATACATATAATGGGGCAATGTACTTGGAAGAGGGACTTTCTAGATTGAATAAGTACTGGGCAGAATTGCAAACATTGCAACAAGAGTTTGCTTCAGAAGGTATTGGAAACGTGTATTTAGGAGATGATGAAGCTTACAGTTACTTCAAAGATAATTATCTGTCCGATTTGATTGCGGAGCAAGGCAATGCCGGAACGTTCTATTTACATCCCAATGCTAAGGGCGCAGATGTATTGGCTACGTTTTGGCTGAATGCTATAAATCGAGTATTAACTAGTAAAAAATAAAGATATGGGAATGCTTATCAAGTTTACGAAGCTGTTTGTCTTGATTAGTTGTGCCGTTGTGGGTATGGGGCTTACTGGTTGCAACAAGAAAAAGGAAACCAAGAAAGAACTTTTTGAAAGGACCTTAGAGGCTAATGTGGCAGCATGCACAGAGCTCACTGCTCAGCACGGGAATGTAGATACTACGGTGGCTCGATCTTTTTGTAAATGTATGCTCACAAAGTGCTTTGAAATAGACAGTAACTTTGTCATGCTTAAAAGCTCTGAAGTACCGGCATTTATTAAAAAACACGAAGATGCACTGGAGGGATGTAATGCAATTTTGCTCAAGCATCTTTATCCAAATCAGAAGTAACTCTATTTAACGCATTTCGATAATCAAATTTGACTTTGCTGTGTTTAATAAGAAAATACTTACAGTATGAGTTGGATTTTATATATCATTATTGGCATAGTAGCTGGCTTCTTAGCCGGCAAAATTATGCGTGGCGGAGGGTTTGGACTTATCATTAACTTGATAGTCGGTATTATCGGTGGTGTACTTGGAGGTTGGATATTTGGCCTTTTTGGTCTGGCATCTACAAGTATTATCGGAAGTTTGATAACATCGGTAATCGGTGCAATAGTGCTACTCTGGATTATCTCATTCTTTAGCGGTAAGAAGAGTGCTTAGTATGCATAGTAATTGATTAAACGAACGGGATATATTCAATCAAAAGAATATATCCCGTTCGTTTTATAGTAATCTTGTATTATAATATATTTTGTTGCAGCGCTGCAAATACCGCACTAGGCATATTAGGAACGTTTAATTTCTTCATGATGTTTTTCTTATAATATTTGACCAGGTTTATATCCAGATCTAATTTTGCGGCAATATTATACTCGCGCGTTCCTTGGGCGATGTGTCGTAAGATCTCTATTTCGATTTCTTTCAAATCGGTGTGTCCGATGTATTCAAACTTATTGGCCGTTTCATTGTATTCATATACTTTATCATCGTTGAGATAATGCATAATTACCCTGGGCTCTATGATCGGATTTTGCGCATTGTGGATAATGCCATAGAATAAAGACGGTCTGCTTTTAGCTGTAAATTCAGACGGAATTATGGTAGAAACAATCGGTACCTCAGTTTTATCTTTGCGAGAAAGATTGTACTGATATTGGATGCATAAGTTAGATCGGTTGTTTTTGTTTTTACTCCAAATATCATTTGCAATACTTGCAACATGTGCTTTCAGTAGAAATTCTGCCTGATTGCCCGCAATCGTTTCATTCAGTAGTTTTGCTTGAGAAATCTGAGCATCGTTTTTTGAATATCCGATAAGGTCAAGGAAAGATTGTGACAAGCAAAAGATTTGTTTGCCATATCGATCGATCAAATAAGTTGGGGTATTCAAGAGTTTCGATATTAAAACAAAACGTCTTACCAATTCTTCTTTTTGGAACTTTGTAAGGTGGTATTCGTCAGATGAAAGTATTTCCGACAGATCAAAAATTAAATCCGACATTGTTGAGTTAATTGATAATTTTCGCCGCAAATGTACTGTATTTAAATAACGTATACAATTAGAATAGGATGAGTTTTAGACATTGTTAGGTGTTGTAACATTTTGCAAGCACCATCATTTGGTTCTTTTTCTAAAATCAACTAATTTTGGTTCTTTCTACATCTGCGAAAACATTTTGTGAGCAGACCTGAGTAGAATAGATGCATAAAAAAGAATAACCCTTATATAATGTATATTTTTTCCTCCATACGAGAGTTGATCAGAGCTCTGGATATAGGACGAGAGTTGCTTGGCGATATGTTTGAGAAACGTAAGTCGGCAGCCTACTTCTACGAAAAAGCACTTCAGCACGTTTCGCAAGAAAGACTCGACAACTTAATCAGCAAGGAGATCATCAGACGCAACGGTCAGTATATCGAACTCGACGACCGTTTTCTGCAATTCTTCGAGCAATTTCTCGATGTAAACGAAGAGATCAACGTTTCATACATTCAGGAAAGTATCTTGTTCGTTAAGCAAAATATACTTTTCTACAAGCAAGAACGTAACGAAATCCGTCAATACAACTACCTGCGTACCATAAAATCGGCATTGCGACGCCTCGAGCGTACGGCAGTGCGCTACATTATGGACATTCAGCGCAATGTAGATAATACCTTCAAGACTGAGCCCAACTTTAAGATTAAAGTTGCTAAGCTAGAAGATTATGCACGCAAGCGTGACGATCTGCAAGTGCTTATTGAGCATGTAGAGCACCTCATCACGGTAGAAGAGGCCGACTTCTTGCGAAAGGCAATGGATGATGAGTTGAAAGAGATCTGCCTTGAACTACGAGAGGCTCTCAATCAAACCCGTCACAACTTGATCGAGGTACAAAAACAGATCATCGAATACCTAAACCGGATTAAGTATCAAAGCAAAGTGCTTGAGAAGATCCGTCAGATCAAATACCTCAAAGATCAGGTTGAATTGCAAAGTCGCTCCAATATCTGTGACGTACTCGAGGGGAGAAGCGATGTGGTGTTTGAACCGAATCCGGCTTATCCGCTCAAACTGTCGCTCGATTATTTACAGACCGACGAAGTACTTCCGCTATTGCGAAAGCTATCGGCAGAGCAGCGTAAAGGGGCTAAGATAGAAGCTCCGCAAGCCGGCAAGATCGATATGGATTACCTCGAAGACGGTACCGAAGCCACTCCGATGATCAATCCCGAAGTCTTGAAAAAAGCTTTCGTAAAAGGAGATCAACACCTGTATCAGTTTTTACAGGAATACAACTATCCGTTCGATGCCGTAAAAGAAGACCGTATCAAGATCTTCTGTCAGCTGATTGCTTTGTATGACAGCGAATTCGACGTGAGCGACGCCTATGAGCGCGACGGCGATATCGAGTATGTAATCGTTTATCCGAAAAAAAAGTAGTATGAATTTACCGAAACAAACGGGCGATATATTTGAAGAACTGAGCAAAGGCCGCTTTATCAGTTCAAATAGCATGGATCAGACAACACGCATGTTGTTTGATATCATCGACGAAAACTATCAGGAACTTTACGACTATTTCCTGCACATTGGCTTTAAACTCGAGCAAGGGCAGGAGTATTTCTACTTCTCACGCAACGAGACAAAAACCAACCTCGAACGAAAACTAGAGCAAGCTTACAAATGGATCGACATTGTAGACTTCCTCAAAACCTTCAACGATTCATTTGGTGTGGGTTCTCGCTTCTCGGCTTCAGACTTGGAAGTGAAACTACAGATGGATGTTACCTTCAAGATGAAACTCAATACCCTACGCCGTACCGTACGTGGCGAGTCGCATCGTGAGATTATCGAAAACATCCTCACCGAAATGTGCAAAGACCGATTCTTTGAATTGGAAAACAGCATCACAGGTACCTATAAAGTACTGGCTTCTTTTAAGTACCTCGAAGACCTGATTATGAGTATTAACATCCCCGAAGAAATTCAAAATGAGATACCTGAATAAAGTCGTATTTATCAATAGTGCGGCTATTAAATATGCCGAAATCCTGCTCGATGGTAACGTGCACCTTATCGGTACCCAGGGGGTAGGTAAAAGTACCATTCTGCGTTCGGTGCTTTTCTTTTACAATGCCGACTCATTGAAGCTTGGTATCGCAAAAGAGAAGAAGAACTACCAGGAATACTACCTGCCTTATACCGACTCTTACATTGTGTATGAGGTGAAAAGTGAAGACTCGGCTTTTTGCGTAATGACCTTCCGTTCGCAAGGACGTGTAGGCTTTCGCTTTATCGACTCACCGTTTCGAAAAGAAATCTTTATCAACGAAGACAATGTTGCGTACAACGACTGGTGGCAAATCAAGTCGGTACTCGACAAACTCGATATTTTCTACAGTCACAAACTCGATACACTCGAAGAGTATCGCGATATTCTGTACGGAAACTACGTGGCTCGCAAAGAGTACAAACGTTTTGCTTTGCTCGAGAGTGCCCAGTATCAGAACATTCCGCGTACCATTCAGAACGTGTTTCTTAACTCGAAACTAGAAGCCGAGTTTATCAAACAAACCATTATCCTATCGCTCGAAGACGAAGACAAGCAGATTCGTCTCGACAACTACAAGCATCACCTGAAAGACTTTGATACACACCTTCGTGATATCAAGACTTTCCGCGACAAAGCCGTGACGATGCAAGCCGAGGAGGTAACGCGTTATCGTGCCGAGATAGGAGCGATGCGTATGGACGAGAAGGAGATGGCTTACCGTCTGGCTTGGGCTGTAGACTCAAATAAAAACCGATTGCCAAAACTCGAGAAGGAAGTCTTGACGTTGAAGCACGAAGAGGAGAAGACCAATCGTCGTATCGACGAGATCACGGCGCGTTCGGGCAATGCGTTGGGTAAGATCAAAGGTCGCCTTTCGGTGGTAGACAGTAAAATACACGAGGCTCGTCAGAAAGAACAAGTATATAAAGAGAAAGACATCGACTCTGTTTGCAAACGAGTTGAGCAAAAGTCGGTCGTGATGCAAGAACAATCGCATTTGAAAAACGAGCGTGATTTGCTGCAAACCGAGTTCAAGAGCGTATCGCAAAAGTATGAAGCCTTGTTGGGCGAGCTAGAGAATCAGAAGACAGCTTTTGAGAATGAAAATCAAAAGACCCGTCTGCAAATTCAGAGCGAGCAAAACGAGCAGCGCGAACGCATGCGCAAAGAGTGCGACAAGTTGATTGAAGAATCGGCAGAGCAGCACAACGACATGCTAAAGCTTGCCGAGCAAGAGCTCAACGACAAGCGCGAGAAGCAGCAACAAGCTCAGATTGCGAAAGCAAATGCCGGACATGTGCGTCACTTCGAAAAAGAGATCGAAGCCTTAAAAGATCAGATCTCTGAGCACAAGAATCGTAGCATGCAAGCCAAGAATGCTATCGACCATGCCCGTCGACAAGCAGATATGCTTCAAAAGCAATGGGACAATGAGCAGCGCATGCTCGAGAAAGAGACCAAACGTGAGAAAGAGCGCTTGAGCGAATCAATCGAGCAGCTTAAGCCTCAGGTGGCAGCTATCGATCAGAAACTCGAAAGTACACACGACTCGTTTTACGGTTGGCTCAACGACAACGTTCCGGGGTGGGAGCACTCTATCGGTAAGGTTTGTGATGAGCAGGTGTTGTTCCGCAAAGACCTGGCTCCGAAGTTAGCAGCCGAGGCATTGACCAACAACTTCTTCGGACTCGAAATCGAGATGGAGAGCTTGGAGCAGAAGGTGAAAAGTGCGACCGATTATGCACGCGACAAGCAAGCAATACAAGATAAAATAGAAGCTCTGCGCTTGGCTTTTGATGAAGCCGATAAGCGTTTTGTAGCCGAAGAAGAAGCCCTACGCAACAAGTTCCGTCCGCAAGTACGCGATTTAAAAGAGCAGGTTAGGGTAGAGGAGTATCAACTCGAGCAAGCTGAGCGTCTTGTGCGTGAGAAAACCGTAGAGCTTGAAGACCTACGCCGTAATGCGCAAAGCAAGCTGCAAGAACAACTTGAAGAAGTCTCGAAAGCTGCCGAATTGGCTCGTAAAGAGGTTGAGGCGGCTACTTCTAGGCTCGAAGCGGTGCGCAAAGAGATCAAGGAGCAAAGTAAACACATCGAGCACGATTTGCGTCGCAAAAGCGAAGAGCTGCAAGCGCAATCTGCTGCTCGCATAGCCGAATTAAAAGAGGCGCTAGATCAGTATCTGGTAAAATATGCGACTCGCAAGAAGGAACTCGAGAACGAGAAGCTCAGTGACTTGTCGGGTAGTGGTGCCAACGTAGACCGTATCGATGCCATTGCCAAGCAGTTGAAGAAACTAGAGCAGGAGCTGATCTTCATTGAGGAAAACACCGAACTTGTGGTGATTTACAAGAAGGATAAGCAAGACTTGATCGATCGTCTGCCCGACTTCCGTAACGAGAAGAAACTATACGAGCAGAAGATCGCACAAGAAGCCGAAGCTTTCCGCTTGAAAAAAGATGTGTTGGTGGCGCAGCTTGAGCAAACCAAACTCAAACTATCAGAGTGTACCTCTCAGATCAAGTCGATACAGGAAGATGCCAAAGAGTATGAGCGTTTTGCAACGTACGAGTGCTATCAGGAGATGAAAGAGTGGCTCGTGGAGTTGCGTTCGGGATTCGAAACCGAAGAGGCTCCGAAGGTGCTTATTGCCAAGTTGATGGACAAGCACTACGCGCTGGAGCGTAAGGTGACCGATCTGAAGGCTGCCGTGGCGAAGTTCTTGGGTAACTTCTCGGAACGTAACTTGTTTAGCTTCCGTACCAACTTGATGTACGATGCCGACTTTATCGACTTTGCAGCCGAACTGGCCGACTTTGTAGAAGAGGATAAAATCACGAAGTTTGAAGAAGAGGTATATAGCCGCTTTGCGTCGATCATTCAATTGATTGGTAAAGAGACCGACGAACTTACTTCACGTGAAGGGGAGATTCAGAGCATTATTTCTCGTATCAATCGAGACTTTGATGCCAAGCGCGACGTGGGTAGCGGTATCATTCGCAAGATCGAGCTTCGTAGAGATGATAGTATGAATCCGGTTGTAAGTATCTTGAAAGAGATCAAAAGCTTCAACGACGAGTTTGCTCATTCTCTTGGCGAGGCCAACTTGTTTGGAGCTCCTAATAAACTCGAAGTAAATGCGAAAGCAATCGATTACTTGCGTATCCTAAGCAAGGAGATTGATAAGTATAAGAAGGAGTGCATTTCGTTGTCCGATTCGTTCGAGCTCAAATTCCGTGTCGTGGAAAATACCAACGATACCGGTTGGGTCGAGAAACTATCTAACGTAGGTTCGGAAGGTACCGATATCCTGGTGAAAGCGATGATCAATATCATGTTGCTCAATGTGTTTAAAGAAAACGTATCCAACCGATTCAAAGACTTTAAACTGCACTGTATGATGGATGAGATCGGTAAGCTTCACCCGAACAATATCAAGGGTATCCTGCGCTTTGCCAACGATCGCAATATCTTGCTGATCAATGGTTCGCCTACCGAAAACAATCCGCTTGCCTACAAGCACATCTTCAAGTTGGAGAAAGATGCCAACAGCGTTACCCGCATCAAGCGTCTACTTACCAACTACGAAGAGATCTAAGACGATTTATCCCCTGTTTGGCGCTAAAAACCAAATGGACTTTATATAAAAAGCAAGCTTACTTTTTCACAGAAGTAAGCTTGCTTTTTTTGTAAACCATGCATGGTTTTGGATTGTAATTTGTATATCAACGAATATCTCCAACAAGAAGGATCGGATTGTCATCTTCTTTCAGACTAGAAG
>X396_Morelets_crocodile__coassemble_69_pt1 | contig 15581 bp, 10 predicted proteins | sample X396_Morelets_crocodile__metabat2_low_PE_001 | metagenome-assembled genome bin X396_Morelets_crocodile | reverse complement strand
CCGTTGGCAGCCGGCGACTTGAAGTTTGAAGATCGCAACGGTGATGGTAAGATCCCATGGGGAGAGTGGACCAATGAAAATGCAGGAGACTACTACATCATCGGTAATACAGCTTCTCGTTTCAACTATAGCTTTAGTTTAGATGCTGATTGGAATGGATTCGACTTCCGTGCATTTTTCCAAGGTGTAGGTAAGAAAGACTATATGCCGGGACCTGGCGACCTTTATTTCTGGGGTATTTACTCACAACCTTGGACCAACGTGACCAAAGGAAACATGGATCACTGGACACCGGAAACTCCCGACGCTTACTTCCCACGTCCTAAATCGTACGTTGCCGAGCAATCAGACAAAGAGTGTGGAGTATCACAAACAAAATACTTACAAAACGCAGCTTACCTTCGCTTGAAGAACTTGACGGTAGGATATACACTTCCTCAAAACTTGACAGAGAAGTTTTTGGTAAGCCGTTTGAGAGTATTCTTTACAGGTGAAAACCTATTCACCATTTCGGCATTAGACGATCATTATAAAATAGATCCGGAAGGATTGGGTGGTGGTATGTATCCACTTCAACGTTCTTACTCTTTCGGTCTTAATGTTTCATTCTAATAAAGCAGTATATAACAATGAATAATATAATCAAATCAATTGGTGCAGGCTGTCTTTTATCACTGAGCCTTACCTCGTGTAACGATAGTTTTATGGAACGATATCCAGAAACATCGATTACAGACAAAGTTTACTTTCAAACTGTAAAAGACCTCGAGCTTTACACAAACGGACTTTATGGTGGATTAGGAGCTTCATATAATGATGTGGTTTCAGACAATGTGCTATACGTTGAAGATGCCGGGATCTATAAGCTGATGCGAGGAGAGACTACTCCCGAAACCGTAGGACAATGGGGTGGATGGGATAAGGTGCGCAACATCAACTTCATGCTGGAGAATACCGGAACTGTAAAAGGCGATTTGCCAAAGATCAATCACTATGTCGGATTGGCACGTATGTTTAGAGCCATTCAGTATTACGGAATGGTAAAGAGCTATTCTGATTTGCCATGGTATTCACGTACCATTCAGACGACAGACGAAGACCTGCTTTACAAAACGCAAGACCCACGTACATTGGTGGTAGATTCCATCATGGCCGACTTGCAGTTTGCCGTAGATCACATCGAAGACGGAGCCAGCAAAACCCGCGTAACCTTGTCGTCGGCACTGATGACGCAAGCCCGCATCGCTTTGCATGAAGGTACGTTTCGCAAGTATCACGACGAACTAAACCTACAAGACGGAAACGAATACCTGAAAGTAGCACGTGATGCAGCCAAACGCGTTATCGATAGCGGCAAGTTTGATATTTATACGACTCAAACGCAATACCATCCGTACGAAGCATTGTTTATCAGCGAAGATCTTTCTCAAAATCCGGAAATGATCATGTTTGCTGATTACGACAAAGCATTGGGCCGTATGCACAACGCGCAAGCCATGATCAACTGGACGCACAGTTTGTCTCGCGACTTGATGGAAGACTATTTGATTGTAGAAAACAACGAAGCAATACCATATACCGAGTCGAGCGTATACGGAAAGCAAAAGATGTACGAAGTATTTGAAAACCGCGATCCGCGTATCACCTATACCTTTATGCAACCGGGCTTTACGCGCGATGGCTACAAAGAACCCGAACGTGCCAAAATGGGATTGGGCGGTTTTTGCCAAATCAAATTCATTCCACGCTCGTATGATCAGTTTGGTTGGGGCGCATCGTATACCGATCTTCCTATCTACCGCTATGCCGAGGCGTTGTTGATTTATGCAGAAGCACGTGCCGAGTTGGGCGAGTTGACACAAGACGATTTGGATATCACCGTAAACAAGTTGCGCGATCGTGTCAATATGCCACACATGAAGCTTGCGAATGTATTGGCTAAGATCGACCCGCGCCAAGAAGCGCATTATCCGAACGTAGACGGTGCTCAAAAGGGAGCTATCCTTGAAATCCGCCGCGAACGTCGCATCGAGCTTGCTTGCGAAGGTCAACGTTACGGAGACCTGATGCGTTGGAAAGTGGGTGAAAACTTTGCCAACCTTGCTGAAGGTGTTTACATCGATAAGCTCGGTTATCAAGACATCACCGGCGACAATCAACCGGACATTGCAATCGTTGCTACCCAAGCCGACGCAGATGCGATTCCGGCAGCAGATAAAGAAAAATACAAACTAACGGTATATGTACTCGACGGAAACACGTTTTCGCTGAGCGAAGGAGACCATGGTTACATCCGTCTTACTTCACAAATCGGAAAGTTCAACTTTATCTCTCCGAAGTATTACTATACACCGCTAGATGTAAAAGACATCCAGTTGAACAAGAACCTTGTTCAAAACTCGTTCTGGCAATAAACATTTCATTTAACTAAACCTTTCGAATAGAAAGGCATATATTCTAAGCTTGTAACTCGCAAAGGTTGTTAAGTGATTAACGGCCTTTGCTTTTTTTCTGTTTTCGACTTTAAATAAATCTGATGTAATTAGAAAGCTCATGAGAAATAAACTATTCAAATTCGTAAATCTTATTGCTTGCTTGTTCCTTTGCTGCTCATGTACCGAACAGAAGCAACAAACGAATAAGGAACTCAAAGTAATGGCGTGGAACATTTGGCACGCCGGACACGAAAAAGCGTATCCCGAAGTGGGATGTCGCAATACCATTGATATCATCAAAACATCCGGTGCCGACGTAATCCTCATGGTAGAGACGTATGGTGCGGCTCCGATGATTGCGGATTCCCTCGGTTTTGACTACCAACTCTTGTCGAGTAATCTTTGCATCTTTAGCCGTTATCCCATCACCAATACCTACACGTTTGCCGACTCGATCAGCACTTTCAATTTCGGCGGAGTAGAGATTGATGTAGAGGGAAACAAAGTGCGCCTGTTTGATACATGGCTTCACTACTTGCCCGACGCGCGTTTGGTGCCGACGGACAAGACCGAGCAAGAGATTCTGGCTTGGGACGATGAAGGTAGCAGAGACGAAGAGATCGCAAAGATACTTGGGGTGCTCCGTCCTTTTATGGCGCAGACCGACTCGATACCGGTAATCATGGGGGGCGACTTCAATAGTCACTCGCACCTCGACTGGACCGAGGCAACGAAGAACATGTATAATCACGGTGGGGCTGTAGTAAACTGGACGGTTTCTTCCCGCATCATCGATACCGGATTCAAAGACAGTTTCCGCGAGATCAACCCCGATCCGGTTCAAAACATCGGTACCACGTGGCTTACCGATTGCGACGAAGCCAACACGCGCAGAGATAGAATCGACTTTATCTACTACAAAGGAGAGACGATAACTCCGGTTGCATCCGAAACGTACAATGCCGAACTAGGCTCAGTACTTCCTTTCGAAGGAGATGAGTTCCTGTATGCTTCGGATCACGGATTTGTATTAACAACCTTCCAACTAAGCAAACCATGTCTGTAAACAGAAGAACATTTATCAAACAGCTATCCCTGTCGGTTGTCGCTTTGTCGGGAACTTCATGGATGCAGTCGTGCAGCAGCGCGAGTAAGAAACCCCTTCGCTTTGGCGTAATCTCCGATGTACACATCGAGTTGCAAGACGATGCCGTAGAGCGACTACAGGTATTTATCGATGAAGCATCGAAACGCGACCTCGACTTCATCATTCAGTTGGGCGACTTGTCTCACGGCAAACGTGCCGGCGAGATGGTAGAAGTGTGGAATAAGTATACCGGCAACGGATACCACGTCTTGGGCAATCACGATATGGACAACACGACAAAGGCCGAGATTATACGCATTCAGCAAATGCCCGATACACACTATACGTTCGATGCGGGCGGCGTGCGCCACATCGTGCTCGACTGCAACTTTGTGCGCAAAGACGGAACGTGTGTCGACTATGCATACGGCAACTATTACGTAAACAGCAACGACCGCGATTTGATCTCGGATACGCAGCTCGACTGGCTTGCAAAGACATTGAGCGAAACCGACAAGCCGGTGCTCATCTATTCACATCAAGGTCTAGGTTCGGCAGGGACGCCCTCGCGCCAAGCCATCCGTACCATTCTTGAAAAGCACAATGCAAACAAACCCGATGTACCGGTGATGGCAAGTCTATGCGGGCACCATCACATCGACAAGTGGGAAGAGATAAACGGCATTGCGTATTACTATGTCAACAGCGCGTCGTATCTTTGGGTCGAAGGCGAACCGAAATACTCCAAAGGGAATATGGCAGAATACGAAGACCCGTTGTTTGCGTTCGTTACGCTCGACGTCGATAAAGGCGCGTGGGATATCGAAGGCGTAACAAGCAAGTTTAAGCAACCCGCGCCCCAAGAGACAGAGACCATCAAGGCCGCTATCGCTTCGCGTCGGGTTTAGCCCGATGCTGCACGCAAAATCTAACGTTTGCGTCCCCTGAAATTCAACTTAACAGTAACAATGAAATATTGGCATTATAGCATGAAAACAACAACATTACGCAAAGCAACCCTATTCTGCTTTGCAGCATCATTGGTAGCCTGCACAGCTAACGCGCAAGACTACAGCGGAAAAGTGTATAACGATACCAACAAGAACGGACAGTTTGACAAGGGAGAGAAACCGCTTTCGGGCGTACTGGTAACCGACGGACTGAATGTCGTGAAAACCGACAAAGAAGGAACCTTCTCACTTCCCGGTCATCCGAAAGCCCGTTTCATCTATATCACTTCTCCGTCGGGCTATATGGCTCCGTCGAAACACTACATTCCCGTATCGGAAAAGAACGATACCTACAACTTCGGTTTGGTAACCTACGTGGCCGAAGACGCGAAAGGTAATCACAACTTTGTGCAAATCTCCGACACAGAGATCAGTGATCCCAACCAAGGCGACTGGGTAAAGAATCTGCACGATTACGCTGCTGCCGAAAAGGCTGCCTTTATTGTGCACACCGGCGATATTTGTTACGAGAAAGGACTAAACAGTCACATTCAAATCTTGAACAACGAATCGCTTACCTGCCCCATGTATTATTGCATCGGCAACCACGACTTGGTAAAAGGAAAGTACGGCGAAGAACTGTTTGAGTCGCTTTACGGACCGGTATTCTATTCGTTCGAAACGGGCAATACACACTACATCGTAACGCCGATGTTGGGCGGCGACCATGCTCCATCGTACCGCAAAGAAGACGTGTACAAATGGATGAAAAACGATTTGGCCCACGTATCGAAAGACAAAACCGTGATGATCTTCAACCACGACTTGCTTACACACGGCGATACCTTTGTATACGGCATCAACGACAACGAAAAGATCAATCTGAACGAGCACAACCTCAAGGCTTGGCTCTACGGTCACTGGCACATCAACTACATCCGCAAGCAAGGCGACGTGCAAGCCATCTCCACCGCTACGGTAGATAAAGGCGGTATCGACCACTCTACATCGGCCTATCGCGTATTGCATGTCGACAAAAAAGGCAACGTGTCTTCGGAGCTTCGCTACTCGTATCTCGACAAAAACTGTCGCATCGCATCGCCACAAAACAATGCGATCACCATGCCTTCGGCAAACGGCTCTTTACCGCTTTCGGTAAATACGTACCACTCGCCGGCACAAACCAAAGCGGTGACTTACACGGTGGAAGTAAACGGAAAGCGCTCGGGCGAAAAGCAACTGACACGCAACACCGACTGGAACTGGAGCGCTGAAATTCCTGCTTCGGGCATGAAGAACGGCGACGAAGTAAAGGTGGTTGTTACGGCACAATACAACGACGGAACCACGGGTTCTGATATCAGTCGTTTCGTTTACAATGCGCAACCACAAGTGAAAGCGGCGGCAAACGGCAACTGGTGCACGTTGCTAGGCAACACGGCTATGCAGGGCAATACCAACGCGACGCTAGATCCGGCTTCGTTGCAACAAACCTGGATCAAAAACGTTGGCGCGAACATCTTTATGACTTCTCCGCTTATCGTAGACGGTGTGGTGTATATCGCAACCATTGATGAAGACCTCAAGGGCGACGGGGCGGTGATTGCGCTCGACTTCGCTACTGGCAAAGAGCTGTGGCGATACGCGACTCGCAACTCCATCAAGAACAGTATCGCTTACAGCAAAGGCAACGTTTTTGCCCAAGATGCCGAAGGAAATCTGTATGCGGTGAATGCAAAAACAGGCAAGCTTGCTTGGGAAAAGAAACTCGGTGTGGCTGCATTGCCTTGTATCGTAGAAGGACTTACGGCCGACAACGGTATCGTGTATGCCGGAACGGGCAAAGGACTTTGTGCCGTTGAGGCGGAATCGGGCAAAGAACTGTGGGTAAACAAAGGTTGGTCGCAAGGTGAAGGAACCACCTCTACCATTAGTCTTGGTAACGGTGTCGTGTTGATGGGTTCGCAATGGAACGCGCTCTTTGGCAACGACCAAAAGACGGGCGAAAAGCTTTGGAGCATCTCGAAAGACGGTATGCGCTTCCGTGCTTCGTCACCATCGGTATACAACGGCCGCATGTATGTTACGTCAGAGAAATCATTCTTCGTGGTAGATCCGCGCTCGGGTGAGGTAATCGTGCGCAAGGAGATGCCTTTCAGCGTAGACGCTACCTCTTCTCCGCTTGTAACCGATAAGCTAATCATCTTCGGAACTGTGTACAACGGCTTGGTTGCACTCGACAAAGAGACGTACGAAGTGAAGTGGCAGCACAACATCGACCCTACGTTGGTGTATAGTTCTTCGTATACGAAAGAAAACGGACAAACGGTAGAAACAAGTCCGGTGCTTGCCGGCAACACGGTGTATTTTGCCGCGTCGGACGGTTCATTGTATGGCGTAAATGCCGAAACTGGTCGCCGCGAATGGAAGTACACAACCGGCGCGCCGATGTTTGGTTCGGTAGCTGTATCGGGCAATACGCTTATGGCGGTAGACCTTTCGGGCAACGTATATCAGTTTGCTTCTAAGTAATCTGGAGCAAATGTGCTTTATTAAATAGATTTCCTCTTTCGGGCTTATTGTATTCCTGTTGATTTTGACAGAAATGCGGGCTTTTGTGTAAAACAAAGGCATTTAGCCCGAAAGAGGTTCTTTTTTTGCTAGATGCACTCAATGGGCGACCAAATAGAATCTGATAGATTGTCGCCGTTTTTGTGGTTAGTGCTTACACGAAACGAAACTGCTCGGCGGCGTTTTTCAAAACGGTTGTAAAAATGATGCCAAAAGGAATCAACGGCAAACAAATTGACCGGCTCAACTGCCCGATGCTTGCGTTCGCGCATTCGTTGCAGGGCTACGGGGCACAGAGTGGCTTCTCGCGGAGTTGAGGGCGAAACGTTTTCAACGAAGACGTTTTTGCGTTTCAGTGAAGAGTGTTTTCACTCTTCGTTATAAGTGTACAAACTCTTCACGGTGAGTGAATTCATTCACCGCAGTGACTAAAAACACTTCTTGTGAAAAGGGGCTAGGCGTTTGGGTAAACGCTTAGCCCCTTTTTTTAAACGGTAGGCAGCGATTGGGAAAAAGGTAAAGAGCTTTTTTTGAGAACCAAACAAGGTTTTTGGCCAAACCTTGCATACTTTTTCCCCGAACCAAGCAAGGTTTTTGCAAGAACGGCACATCGCGGTCGTTAAAACACCATTTACACGACCTTTAAATCCCATTTTCTCAACCCGAAAATCCGGCTCATTTCTTCCATCTAGCAGCAAAAACAACCGAGAAATTGATGAAAACTTGGCATCAAGCCTCTCCACGATACTCGGCGTAGTGCAGGCTTATTGTAATTTAATGACTGTGTGTAAAATACGAACAAGGCATTTGATTGCGGAAATAGTTTGTGAGTCAGGTTATTTACGCTATAATCAATTGCTATTTTGTGGATAATGATTAATATTGTTGATTGTTAGATCGATAACTTATTTGTGTGTCTCATGTCAGAGACATTGGCTTGGAGTTTATTCATCTGCGGACTATGTAAAAGCCTTTAACGGGCTAAATAAATCAATACCATGAAATGTAAATCACTTGTTCTTGCGTGCGGAAGTATGCTGCTTTTAGCGGTGGGTTGTGGGAAGAAGCAACCGGTTTGTGAGGGAGTCTCTTTTTCGCGGGACGACTTCAAGAAGCGTGTTCATCTGAAAGTGCCGACATTGATCGCGTTGCAAGAAACATATAACAATCCGCGGGCATTCTTTTTGATTGGTGATAGTTTGATCTTGGCAAATAACCAGCCCAACAACGGGCCCATGCTTGAACTTTTTTCGTTGAACACGAAGCGTTGCCTTATGCAGCTTGGTGCTAAAGGAGCAGGGCCGGGTGAGTTTGTTGCGTGCAATGCCGTTTCTTATTCGAGTACGAGTCCCGAAATCTACATAACCGATGAGGGTACAAACACGTTTTATACGGCAAATATCGACAAGGCGTTGCAAGATGGAAAGTTGTGGGTCGAGGGTAAATTTCAATATGCTCCCGATGTGCACTCGCGGACCTACGTTTGTTTGCTCGATAAAGATCGCTATGTCGGATACAATATGTGGTATTTATCCGATTCGACCTATAGCAATGGGGTGCCTGAGTTTAGCGTATATCCGACGAAGGCTTCGAATGACCAACTTACCGAGACGGCGACTCCGTTTGAAAAGTATCGCTACTTTGTCGGGGATGTAAATGGGGGTAATTTTATCAAGCTTCCGAATCAGACGGTATGGCTTACCGATTTTCATCAAGATAAGATCACGATATTCAACGATTCGATGCAGGTAGTGAAGACGATCATCGGACCCGATCACTTCGATTTGCAATATGTAGAAAAGAAGACCAACTTTCCTCTTCCTTTTATATCGTTTAGCAACGATCGCGCGATTGAAAGCTATACGTCGGCAACATATACAGACAAACACGTTTATGTGATTTATAAAGGAATAAACGAGACAAAGCCGGATGCACCGGTCTTGAAGCCGGTAGAAGTGTTTAAGTTTGACTATGACGGAAATCCAATCACATGCTATACGCTAGATCGTTTTGTATATCAGATTTCGGTAGATAGCAATGAGGAGTACCTCTATGCAACGGCCCGAACTTCTCCCGACGAGCCGGCGCGGTTAGTTCGATATTCTATAAAGGAATAAGGAATGTGGTAATCGCTTATTCCATCAATTAGTAATTAAATCAGTCTAAAATAAGATATATGAGAAAAAGTATCAGTCTATTTATCTGTTGTTTGTTATTTGTCCTTTTTTGTGGCTGTGAACAACAAAATCAACGAGACATGCGATCTCTCAATAATGAGGTTATTGTTGCAATAGACTCGGGTATTCCGGTTTTTAACGTGAATATTGACGTTGAAGAACAAAGTATTGCACAGCTTCTTGAGATGGAGTCCTTTGTTAAACTTTCGAATGATGTTGTAGTAGGGAAAATAAAGCGTCAGATTATCGCTGATGATAGATTATATATTTGGGATGCAGCTCATAAGATATTTTGTTTTGATACAAACAACGGTGCATTATTATTTACAATAAATAGTGTTGGCTCTGGGCCTTATGATTATTCAGCTATCCATGATATCGGACTTGATCGGGAAAAGAAGCAAATACTTATATATGATAATAATAAAAGAAGGCTGTTTACCTATTGTTGCATGACAGGGAATTATCTTCGAAATTATGAAACGTCGAGAATAGCGCCACATTGTATTGCTGCAAGTAAGGGGATCATTTTGTTAGATAATCCCAATCACTATAATTTTCCGGATGATCCAACTATGCATTATTCTTTGCAGCTAGCAGAGCTAGAAAGCAATATTGAGGTTCAGAGAAATTATTTTTCTCATGATGATATATCAGACTATGATTTAGTATTCGGCGGGGGACATCCATTTTTTTATCAGAATAAAGGGATATTCTATAATAAGAGATTTGATGATTATGTATACGCTATACATGGAGACTCTGTTTCTGCTCAGTTTCGTATTCGGCTTGATAAAGCGTTGCCTCACAGTTTGATTAAGGATAAGATTCAGCCTCATGAGCTTGTTCGTGCCCCTTTTTCTAGTATGCTTTCAAATATATATTCATGCGATGGAATATTATATTTTACGTTTACGTACGATTCATTTATTTATCAAGCATTGTTTGATGAGCAAAATGGAGAACAGCTGTATTGTGATAAGATGAAAACGAGCTTTTTAAATGGGAGTTTATTTAATTGGATCAATGGGGTGACAGGCGATCGTTTCTTTGCTCTAGTTGATTCTTATAGGCTTAAGGAACATTCAAGTAATCTGAATTTAGGGGAAATTGAAGAAGATGGTAATCCAATTTTTTTTCTATAAAGCGAAAGATAGGCATTGAGTTCAGTTCGAATTAAGAAATATATTGCAAATGTAGCTTTGGGTTGTCGGTTGCAGTAAGAGGAAAACGGATTGGACTTGTATTGCTTCTGTTGCGGTTGTAAAGAGGTGCGAACGTGTTATACTGAACTCCGTTTTTTTCTACAATATAATGGGAAACAGCACTACTAGCACACGCTTGATTTATAATGGGTTATCTTTTGTTTTTCGTGCAGACATCAAAAAACTCCTAGAGGTTTTTTTGAAGCGTTTTTAGTGTGATCGGCGAAAATTGTGTATATATCTCGTTTTCGATCAAAACAAACATCAAAGATTTTTCGCTTAAGTCTTGAAAGTTAGTTTATTAAATAAATTGAATAATATATGAAACGATCTACGATCGGAGCTTGCGCTCTTATGTTTTTACTCGCATTTTCATCGTGTAATACGGCTAAAGTAGAAGTGGTGGATTTCCCATATAAACTTGATTCAATAACAATTGATGCACCTTATTTATCTGCCTATGCAAATGGATTTATTCAAGCTGATGATGATCTAATATTTTATGGTTATAATCATTGGCAGCACACCATTGAAAAGATAAATATCACAAAACGAAGGCTTGATGGTTTTATCGAGCTGGAAAAGGAGGGTCCAAAAGGAATTCAATGGTTTGGGAAGTTTATGATCTATCAAGATCAACTTGTGGCAACGAACTTTCATGAATATGTTTCGACCGATCTCCATTTTTCGAACATTAGTCGCTTTCGTTGCGATGTAATTGAGGCGAAGAATTGTATGTATGCAGAAGATGGACAGTTGTTTTCGAATGGAACAGAAGGCGTTCATGCCGCAAATTATAGGTGGCTCGATTGTTCGGAAAGTGGAAAGACTATCTATGCGCCTGTTTATCAGACCGGAAAAACTAAAGCATCTTTGAATTACAAACTTCCGATTGGTTATAAGTTGAATCTGGCTGATGGAGAATTTCAACTGCTAAATGCAACCTATCCGAAAGATTTGCAAGAGCAAAGTGTTGAGTATTTAGGGTTGTCTAGGGCACAGTTTGTAGAATTGGAAGCAGATCGATTGTTATATAACTTTCCGTATTGCTCGAAGATATTTATATATGATGCTGTGACCGGCGAAACTCAAGAATACAAAGGAACGCACCTTGATGAACCTGTTTATGTTGATCCTTTACGTGGAGCAAAGAATGATGTTCCTGTGCGTGAAAGAATGGAGTATGAAATGAAATCACAGCGTTTTGGACGTGTGTTTTATCATGCAGCATTGGACTGTTATTCTCGTATTGAATATGAAAAAGAAAATGATGATCTTTTCCATCAACGATACAACTTGGATATCCTGGATAAGGACTTAAAGGTAATCAAGCGGTACAAGTTACCATTTCAATTTGCCGAATGCTATCCTTATGATAAAGGGTTATTTTTTAATATCAGAAATGCAGAGAATGATGATACGCAGTTTTTCTTTGTGCAAAGTGACTTCTCTCAATTACTATAGGACAAAGTTTTGGATTCGCCGCAAGGATTACCGGAAAGGTAGTGCTTGCGGCGAATTTGTGTTATAAGCTATCCCTTTCCGTACAATGATGTCCGTTATCGTACACTGTGTTGTTTGTGGTGGTGGTGATTGTCAGTGTTTTATGTTTTTGGCATGGGCTTTGCATTAAGTAAGCGAACAATATCAATAATGTACGATTGCAACCATGGATAGAGAAATACCAAAGAAAGAGCGACAACTAAAAGTGATAAAGCGAAGCGCAAAGATACTGGGCGGTATAGCCATAGGCATTGCGGTGTTGCTTTTCTTGAAAAATACATTTCAGAAGCAGATCTCGATCAATGACATTGTATTGAGTGAGGTCACGACAGGTACGATCGAGACGAGTATGACGGCTAGCGGTACGGTTGTTCCTGCTTTCGAAGAAATCATTACAACACCTATTCCTTCTCGTATCGTAGAGACTTATCTGAAAGTGGGCGATAGCGTGATGGCGGGCACTCCGATACTAAAACTTGATTTGCACAGTTCGGAGTCGGACTATGAGAAGCTGCAAGATGAATACAAGATCAAGCATTTCAAGTTGGATCAAATGAAGATCAACAACCAAACTTACTTATCCGATTTGGCAATGCAGATCAAAGTAAGCTCGATGAAGCTGAGTCGTATGCGCGCAGAGTTGAAGAATGAATTGTACCTCGACAGCCTCGGTGCCGGAACTACCGATAAGGTGCGACAAGCCGAACTGAGTGTTTCGGTTTCGCAACTGGAACTTGAGCAAATGAGGCAGAAGCTAACGAACGAAACCGAAGTGCGTGCGGCTGATGAAAAGGTGCAGGATTTGGAGCTAAGCATTTTGCAGAAAAATGTAGAGCAGATGAAGCGTAAACTGGAAGATGCTCGTATTTGTGCACCGCGCGCCGCTATTCTTACGTATCTCAATACGCAAGTGGGTGCACAAGTAGGACAAGGCGAACGAATTGCTGTAATCTCCGATTTGGCGCACTTTAAGATCGAAGGAGAAATTGCCGATACCTATGCCGACCGCTTGCGTATCGGAGGCAAAGCTAAAGTGAGAGTTGGCAAGGAAAAAATAGACGGTGTGATCAGTAATGTGGCTCCGTTGAGTAAGAACGGCGTGATCTTGTTCGAACTTCAAATCAATGAAGATGGGCATTCTAAATTGCGAAGCGGATTGAAGACCGATGTCTACATCTTGAGTGCTATCAGGGATGATGTAGTTCGCATCTCGAATAGCTCTTATTACAAAGGGGCAGGAGAGTACGAACTGTTTGTGAAAACGAACGATGGGCAACTGGAGCGTCGTATCATTCGCCTTGGCGATTCGAACTATGAATATGTAGAAGTGTTGAACGGATTGCAACCGGGCGAACAGGTGGTAATCAGTGAAATGCAAGACTTCAAAGACCGATCGTTTGTCAAACTAAAGAACTAATTATAAAATCAATATACTATGATCAAGTTAAAAGGAATCAATAAGATTTATCGTACCGATGAAATTGAAACACTTGCGTTGGATAATGTGAATATCGAAATCAACGAGGGTGAGTTTGTAAGTATTATGGGCCCTTCGGGTTGTGGGAAATCTACTTTACTCAATATTATCGGCCTGCTCGACACACCGAGTAAAGGCGAGATTGCTTTGGCCGGAAATGAGATTCGTAACATGAGCGACAGCAAGTTGGCGGCTTTTCGCAATCAGCACCTCGGGTTTGTATTTCAGTCGTTTCATTTGATTCAGTCGCTCAATGTACAAAGCAACGTAGAACTTCCGCTTTTGTATCGCAAGATATCAGCTTCGGAGCGTTCGCGTCTTGCCAAAGAAGTGTTGGAAAAGGTTGGACTTAGCCATCGTTTGCGCCACATGCCTTCGCAACTTTCGGGTGGTCAGTGCCAACGTGTTGCTATCGCGCGTGCCATTATTGGTAACCCGTCTATCATTTTGGCCGATGAGCCTACGGGAAATCTGGATAGTAAGATGGGAGCAGAAGTGATGTCTATTTTGCACGATCTCAATAAAAACGAAGGACGCACCATTGTGATGGTAACGCACAACGAAGAGCAGGCGAAACAAACCAGCCGTATTATCCGCTTCTTCGACGGTCGCCAGGTATACTAATCAACCAGATCTTCCAAACGATGATAAAGCAATACATACAACAAGCACTGTTTTCGATTCGAGAGCATAAGTTACAAAGCGCGATTACGATAATCGGGACGGCTTTGTCGATTTGCCTGATTATGGTGCTTTTCCTAATGCAGTATTTGAAAGTGGCACCTCTGTCGCCAGAGAATAAGCGCGATCGAATACTGATTGTTTCTCAAGTAGGAATAGAAGAAAAGTCAGAATATGGTAACAGTAGTATGACCGGACCGATTAATCACAACCTGACTAAACGCTATGTCAGAGATATGAAGACTCCGGAGGTTGTGTCTGTTGTTTCTCCTTACCATGCAACAAGGTATATCAGTAATCCGATAAGTAAGAAAGGTGTTGATTTAAATACCAAGCAAGTAGATGCAAACTTCTTTCGGCTTATAGACTATACGTTTGTGAATGGAACTCCGTTTACTCAAGAGCAAGAAGATTCAGATGCAAAAGTAGTATTGCTTAGTGAAAAGTCAGCGCAAGCGCTATTCGGATCGGTGGATGTGGTAGACCAATTTATAGAGATAGACTTTGTCCCTTTTCGGGTAACGGGTGTATATAAAGACGTAAGTGCGTTGAGTAGTTGGGCATATGCAGATGTTCTGATGCCTTATGTGCATCAGACTGATTATACCCAACTGATAACAGGAGATATGGTTTATGCACTTTTATTAGCCAAAGACAAGAGTGACTTTCCGAAGATCAAAGAAGAGTTTAAGGAAAGAATGGCAAAAGCAAAAGCAGACTACCCCAATACCCAAATAACGTTTGCAAATCAGCCCGATCCGATTGAAGTTTCTTTAGAAAGATATTCATACACAACCGATCCGGATATGACGCAAATTCGTTTGAAGCAATTGCTGCTTGTGCTGATCTTATTATTGGTTCCTGCGATAAACCTAAGCGCGATTTCACAAAGCAGGTTACGCAATCGATTGGCCGAGATTGGAGTTCGCAGAGCTTTTGGAGGCAGACGTGTTGATATCATTGTTCAATTCTTGATTGAAAGCCTCGTATTGACATTCATTGGTGGAGTAATTGGGTTGGGTTTCTCTTGGCTTGCGATTGCAAGTTGGAGCGATATCTTGCTAAATGCAGATCCGGAAGCACTACGTATTTCGTTGAAAGTAATTTTCAGTGCAACGGTTATCTCTATCGCATTCTTCTTTTGTCTTTTGATGAATCTGTTAAGTAGTGGAATTCCGGCATGGAGAGCGGGAAAAGCAAACATTGTAAATGCATTAAATAAACAATAAGGAGGAACGGTTATGTTGAAAACGATTTGGTCTCAAATATGGAACGAACGCAAGTCGAATGTCTACTTGTTTGTCGAGCTTCTTCTTATCAGTGTGATATGCTGGTTTTGCGTTGATTTTCTTTTTGTAAAAGGAGCTATTTATTGGCAACCGAAGGGGTTTGATGTGTCAAACTGCTATTCTATAAAATTAGGGGTGGTACAAAGCGAAAGTACCATGCATGATAAAGATGCCGGAGAGCCATCGCTCGAAGATTTGCTTAAAAT
>X396_Morelets_crocodile__coassemble_68_pt1 | contig 15711 bp, 10 predicted proteins | sample X396_Morelets_crocodile__metabat2_low_PE_001 | metagenome-assembled genome bin X396_Morelets_crocodile | reverse complement strand
GTATAAGTCAGCAAGAAAACACTTGCTAAACCAATTATTGGAGCAGTAATACCTCCAATTGTACTACCAATATCTCCAGTCTTAGTAAAATCAAAGCAGCTAGATTCCATTGTAAATATCAAAGGTGATACACATACTAAAATAAAAATTAATATTGCAAAGCCATAAATTTTTCTCTCCATATAAATATTATTATTTTAATTCTACGCACAAGAAATAATCATCACAATTCTAACCTTTACTCATTAACTGCAGAAGCAATATTTCTCTCAGCCGTATTAACGTTGTATTTTCGAGTTGATTAAATTTTATTTTTTGAAAGATCGGATGAAGTATTCTATGAAACTCCTTTAAAACGTTCCTACTCGGAACCATTATAGACATTCCTTTTATCACTTTTGAATTAACAGCAGTAGCTATTGACGATGTACTCCCCAACAATTTATAATTATAACCTTTCAAGAATAAATAAAGATATTCAACAATCTCAAAATCTTCTGTTTTAAAATGTGCAATAGCTTCATTTGTTGTAGTTATACCATCAGTAATAGCAACACGACCAACAGTCAATTTAAAACTCAGAATAACCGTATTCGAGGGTACTTTTATAATATTAAATTTTTTCACTGCTTCTTCTGTTATGTATTCAGTACTGTCATTTATATATATTCCATTAAATCCCATATTTGCTATTGATACCCAAACCACATCTTTATCATCTTTAGTAAACCAATGATATTCAGAACGAGGTGGAGTCTTTCCAATACTTATATCAAAAAAACTTGATACAACACCAACTTTATAATTAGAGGGAATTAGTCCGAGTTCGGAGTCTTTGAAAGCTCCGCCGGATGACTTATAGGGTTTGCCATTAGCATCGGGAAACTCAAAGCCTACAAACCAGTGTTTGAATAGAGCGGATGCTTGTTCTTCAAGGTTTTTATTGATTTTATTATTTAGCTCTATTTTGTCGTCTAGTGCTCCAAGTATTGCTGCAATACGTTTTTGTTCTTTAAGTGGAGGTAACGGGATTTCCAAATTCTCTAACATTGATTTCGTTAGCGCATTCCGCGTCCCACCAGAACCACTAATACTTAACAAGTTAGGCTTTAAATACTGTAGCAAACATAAAATATACTTATTATGAACAAGCTCATCATTACCTCTGATTATTGCAACATGCTGATTCACGCGTGCTGGTAATACCCATGTAGGAACTATGCAAGCTCGCGCTACAGAATCTCCAGTTATATTAATTAGGACATCTTGCTCTTTGACTACAACATTTTTTAGGCTTTGAGCTTGTTCCTCATCGATAAAAGCTAAGCCAACTTCTGTAAACTCCCAATCTAAAACATACTGACTTCTTATTAGTGAAATGCCTGAATCATGATATGAATCTTTCCCTCCTTTGGGAGTTGCTCCGCTACCAATTTTCACACACACATCTCCTAATCGGACTTTCTTCCACTCTTTACAGCTCATAACCAATTGATTTAAGTTGTTTTCTGATTTCTGCTTCTAGTGAGTGTGATTGCTCAAAAAGATCGGATAGTTCTTTTGTTAGGCGTTCCATCTTTTCGTCGAATGGTTCACCGTCGTCTTCTTGTTCTGCAATACCCACAAAGCGTCCCGGAGTAAGGATATAGTCTTGCTTCGCAATGTCTTCGGTAGACACTACTGCACAGAATCCTTTTTCGTCGATCTCGATTCCTTTTTCAAAGGCATCTACGGTATTTGCAAGGTGATGTATGTCTTCGTCTGTTAGCTCGCGAAGTTTACGGGTAACCATTTTACCCATATTACGAGCATCGATAAAGAGTGTTTTGCCCGCTTGCGCTTTGTTCTTATTGAAGAACCATATAGACACAGGTATCTGAGTTGTGTAAAACAATTGCGGAGGCATCGCAATAATACAATCAACCAAGTCGGCTTCTACTATCGCTTTTCGAATATCTCCTTCTCCGCCACTTTGACTCGACAATGATCCGTTTGCCAAAACAACTCCGGCTCTACCATTCGGGGCCAAGTGATGAATAATGTGTTGAATCCATGCAAAGTTGGCATTACCATTCGGTGGTGTTCCGTATTTCCAACGCACATCTCCCGATAACTTATCTACACCCCAATCGCTTAGATTAAAAGGTGGATTAGCCATAACAAAGTCTGCTTTCAATGTTGGGTGACAATCGTTGAAGAATGTATCGGCATTGAAACGCCCAAGGTCTGCTTCAATGCCTCGAATTGCCAAGTTCATTTGTGCTAACTTCCACGTTGTAGGGTTCGAGTCTTGTCCGAAAACAGATATATTCTTTATGCTTTGTGCATGCTCTTCGATAAACTTTGCCGATTGTACAAACATACCGCCACTTCCGCAACAAGGGTCGTAAACGCGACCTTTATATGGTTGCAACACTTCGACCAAGGTGCGCACAATACATCCCGGTGTATAAAATTCGCCTGCTAGTTTTCCTTCTGCTTCGGCAAACTTCGATAGGCAATATTCATATGCACGTCCCAAGATGTCTTTGGTATTTCCATGTTCGTGCATTTGAATGTTTGTAAATAAGTCTACTACTTCACCCAGACGACGTTTATCAAGTTCGGGACGAGCAAAGTTTTTAGGAAGAATATCTTTGAGTCGCTTGTTTTCACGCTCAATTGCACGCATGGCATCATCAATCATTGTTCCGATCTCCGGTGTGTGCGCACTAGCGGCAATTGCAGACCAGCGAGCTTCGGTTGGAACATAAAATATGTTTTCTGCTGTGTATTCGTCTTTATCTTCTTCGAAGCCATCGCCTTCTTCAACTAGTTCGTTGTATCGCGCATCAAACTTGTCCGAAATGTATTTGAGAAAGATTAAACCCAATACAACCGACTTGTATTCGGATGCGTCTATGTTTCCACGCATTTTGTCGGCTGCTTTCCATATTTGGTCTTCAAATCCTATATCGGTACTATTCTTCTTTGCCATAGCTATTGTAGTCTTATTTTATTCAATATTATACGTATGATGCAAAAGTAGCTAAAATGTTCGACTCTTTTCGCTGTATAAAATACCCAGTAGACCGTACACTTCTTCGCTTTATACAATAAGCTATGATCAGGAATCTTATCCGTATGCCTTTGGATATGATCAGACCGTGATTGTTGACTAGCGTTTCGCTCTAGATTGATTGAATTTGCTGTTTTTGCGGGTTGAGAAAATGGGGGTTTGGGTGGATGGAAATGGGGTTCCTTTGTGGAGGATCGTGGTTGGCAAGGGGATGGGGGTTGAATTTGTTGATAAGTTGGGGGTGGGTGTTGAAAACCTTGCTTGGTAGTTGAAAAAAGGTCGTTTGGTTTTTGGAAAAAGCATGCAAGGTTTGCGAAAAAACCTTGTTTGGTTCTTGGAAGAAGGTTACTTGGTTTGGAAATAAACCTTATTTGCTTTAGAAATGGTGGAAATTGCGGACGCTCGGTGGCGAAATCAGGGACGCTTGGTGCGTAAATTAAGCACGGAGCGTGAGTGAAAAAAGTATTCACGGTGAGTGCGGAAAGTATTCGTGGTGAGTGTTTGCGTTTTCAGTGAAGACTGTTTACTGTTATAGTGAAGATGGCAAACTGTCTTCACTATAACGCGAAAGTGTTTTCATTGAAAACGTTTGGGGTGTTGGTGGTGATGCTGTTGTTAAGTCGGCGTGCTTGGTTTGTGGGTGGGCGAGCGTGCAGGGTGTCTGCACGATGGCAATGTGGAGGAGTTGGCCGCTGCAAAGTGAAAGCTCGTACAGGTTGTGACTGTTTTTTTGCTAGTTCATTTGGAGGGTCTTCGTTTGCAAGTTGCAAGGCTTGTAAGACACAGGGGTACTTATGGTGACAAATGGTTGCTTTTTATTTTGTTGAGATTTTGGTCAAACCAGGATATTACAAGGCTGTAGTGGTGGTATTTCGTGCAAATAAGGGCGGTAACACGGGGCTGTACCGGCAATACCGGGGAAAGTTGCCCATGGGATGCCGCGAACGACTTTTACCGATATTTTACAATAAGTGGATTGAGGTCAAGGTTTTAATACAGCTTTATCAGGTTCTTTATAGAGCTTTGTCAGATTCTTAATACGGATCTATAAGGGTACTAACACGGCGCTGTGGGTTTGCTCACTTTGCTAAAGTGATTTGGGTATCGATGAAAAAAAGATAGGGTTCTTTGATTTATTTGAGGCAAAAAGAGTGCTTTCTTGTATAAATTTATACATTTGTAAAGATCCCTTAGAAAGGACCATACTCTATTATTTGGATAACGATACTTTATTATACAGATAACAAGACGTTGTTCTATACTAGAGAATTACTCCATAATTGAAGATAGATACACCATGAATGAGGAAATAAAACAAATTGCGGAGCGCATCAAGGGTTTGCGCGAGGCGCTTGATCTGTCGCAGGTGCAAGTTGCGTATGCTTGTAACATTCCGTTGAAAGATTTTCAGCAAATCGAGTCGGGATGTTGTGATATATCTGTAAGTTTGCTGCATCAATTGGCAAAGACATATGGCGTGGAGCTTACTACGCTTATGTTTGGAGACGAGCCCAAGATGAGCTCCTTCTTCGTTACCCGCAAAGGTCAAGGACTGGCTGTAGAACGCGTGAAGGCGTATAAATATCAGTCGCTCGCGGCGGGTTTTGCAAACCGAAACGCCGATCCGTTTGTTGTAACGGTACAGCCATCGGATGCTCCGATCTTTTTAAACAATCATGCCGGACAGGAGTTTAATCTTGTGCTTTCCGGTACTATGTTGCTTGAGATAAATGGTAAAGAAATCATATTGAACGAAGGAGATAGCATCTACTTCAATGCCAATCTGCCTCACGGAATGAAAGCTCTTAACGATACGGAAGTGAAGTTCTTGGCAGTAATCATCTAATCTTTTAAAAGAAAAACAGAAATGGTCGAACAATTTTTAAAGCAAACTACTTTTAAGGACCAGCGTGACTTTATTGAAAATCTCGAAATTCGCGTGCCCGAGAACTTTAACTTTGCTTACGACGTAGTAGACAAATGGGCCGAGCAAGCACCGGATAAGGTGGCACTGTGCTGGACCAACGATCAGGGAGAACATATCAACTTTACATTTGCCGACATTAAGCGCGAAAGCGACAAAGCCGCCTCTTTTTTTCAGTCGAAAGGAATTGGGCGCGGCGATATGGTAATGCTTATTCTGAAACGTAGATACGAATTCTGGTTTTCGATTATAGCACTACACAAGATAGGAGCCGTTGTGATTCCGGCTACTCACCTGCTTACTAAGAAAGATATCGTGTACAGAAACAATGCAGCTGATATTAAGATGATTGTTTGTGTAGGCGAAGATGAGGTACTGAAACATGTAAGCGACTCCATTGCCGATAGCAAAGCTCTTGAGAGTGTGGTGTCTATCGGACCGGTTGTGCCTGAAGGATGGCTCGACTATCACCTCGAAACCGCACAGGCTGCACCGTTTGTAAAACCGGAGCTTCCTAACGTAAACGACGATATTTCCTTATTATATTTCACCTCGGGTACTACCGGAAATCCGAAAATGGTAGCACACGATTTCACCTATCCGTTGGGGCATATCGTGACGGCTTCGTACTGGCACAACCTGCACGAAGACTCGTTGCACCTTACACTAGCCGATACCGGTTGGGGTAAAGCGGTATGGGGAAAACTATACGGACAGTGGATTGCGGGCGCGGCCGTGTTCGTGTACGACTTTGACAAGTTTGCACCGGCCGACGTGTTGGAGATGATCGAAAAATACAACATCACTTCCTTCTGCGCGCCTCCTACGGTATTCCGTTTCCTAATCCGCGAAGACCTGACGCGTTTCAACATCTCTTCGTTGAAGTATTGCACCATCGCGGGCGAAGCTTTGAACCCAAAGGTGTACGAAGAGTTTTACCGTCTCACGGGCATTAAACTGAAAGAAGGTTTTGGCCAAACGGAGACTACACTTACCATTGCAACGTATCCTTGGACCGAGCCTAAGCCGGGTTCGATGGGTATTCCGAATCCGCAATACGACGTGGACCTTGTGGCTCCCGACGGGCGTAGCGTGGAAGCGGGCGAACAGGGACAAATCATCATCCGTACCGACAAAAAGAAGCCACTTGGTTTGTTTAAAGAGTATTATCGCAATGCCGAACTTACACACGAGGCTTGGCACGATAACGTTTATTATACCGGAGATGTTGCATGGAAAGATGAAGATGGCTACTTTTGGTTTGTGGGAAGAGCCGACGATGTAATAAAGAGTTCAGGATACCGCATTGGCCCTTTTGAAGTGGAAAGTGCGTTGATGACACACCCTGCCGTGGTAGAGTGTGCTATTACCGGTGTGCCCGATGAAATTCGCGGACAGGTGGTAAAGGCTACTATTGTATTGGCTCAAGACTACAAGCATCGTGCTGATGAAGACTTGATTAAAGAGATCCAAAACCATGTAAAAATGGTTACGGCTCCCTATAAGTACCCCCGTATCGTAGAGTTCGTGCCCGAACTCCCGAAAACGATCAGCGGGAAAATTAGGAGAGTAGAGATCCGGAACAATCATAAGCAGGATTAATCAGTAGCTTATACGGTCGACTTACGAATTATAGAACAATTTAAATAGTAAGCGGTTTTTCGGAAAAGGGAGTCTCTCTTTGTACGAAAAACCGCTTCTTTTTTTGGGGAAAATAAATATCCTTGAGTATAACCACTGTGTGCCCCATGAGTAATAAGGCACGCGAATTACATAATTAACTATGAATCGTTTTAAACGTATTGCTGTAAAGATAGGCAGCAATGTACTTACACGAAAAGATGGCTCGCTCGACATTACGCGCATGTCGGCTCTTACCGATCAGGTGGCTACGTTGCGCAATGCGGGTATCGACATCGTACTCATCTCTTCGGGGGCGGTTGCCTCGGGACGAAGCGAGGTGAAAACGACGAAAAAACTGGATTCGGTTTCGGCTCGTCAGTTGTTTTCGGCCGTGGGTCAGGCCAAACTGATCAACCGCTACTATGAGTTGTTCCGTGAATATGGCATCACTTGCGGACAGGTGCTTACCACGAAGGAGAGTTTCGGTACGCGCCAGCACTACCTCAACCAAAAGCATTGCATGGAAGTGATGCTTGAAAACGGGGTGATTCCTATTGTGAACGAAAACGATACCATATCGGTAACGGAGTTGATGTTTACCGACAACGACGAACTTTCGGGCCTTATCGCTACCATGATGGGGATGGATGCGCTTGTGATCTTAAGCAACGTCGACGGTATTTACAACGGCGATCCCAAAGATCCGTCTTCGCATGTGATTACCGAGATCAAGAATGGCAAAGATGTTTCTAAATACGTACAATCGGGCAAATCGGAGTTTGGCCGCGGCGGTATGCTTACCAAGTGCAACATTGCGTGCAAGGTGGCCGGCGAAGGGGTGAGCGTGATTGTGGCAAATGGCAAAAAGGACAACATTCTTACCGACATCATCCTGGGCGAAAACAATCCTACATTTACCCATTTCCTTCCTTCCGAAAAGCCTGCTTCGAACATCAAAAAGTGGATTGCGCACTCTGAGAGTTTTGCCAAAGGCGAAGTGCACATCAATGCCGGAGCCAAAGAAGCGATGCTGATGCCACAGGCAACAAGTTTGCTTTTTGTGGGGATCGAACAGATCGTAGGTGATTTTGAAAAGGACGATATCGTGAAGATCATCACGGCAGACGGCGAACAGATTGGCGTGGGCCGCTCGGCTTTCGACAGCGAAAAGGCGCGCAAACTGATTGGTGCCAAAGAAACCAAACCATTTATTCACTACGATTATTTATACATCGATTAAATACGAAAAGGACGATGAAAGATTCTGATTTGATGACGGTAGATGCGATGCTGGATGGGGCTCGCAAGGCTTCGACGGCACTGCTTACCGTGGGGCAAAAGGCGATTAATACGATCTTGAATGATGTGGCCGACGCGGCCGAAGCTGCTATTCCGTTTCTGATCGAAGCGAATAAGAAAGACCTCGACCGCATGGACAAGGCGGATCCGCGTTACGACCGCTTGCTTCTGAACGAAGCGCGCATCAAGGCGATTGCTGCCGACATGCGCAACGTGGCACTCCTACCCTCTCCGCTGGGTCATATTTTGAAAGAAACGGTTCGCCCCAACGGCCTGATGATTCAAAAGGTTTCTGTTCCTTTCGGGGTAATCGGTATCATCTACGAGGCTCGCCCCAATGTGAGTTTCGACGTGTTTGCGCTGTGCCTTAAGTCGGGCAATGCTTGCGTGCTCAAAGGGGGTAGCGATGCGGAGTTTTCAAACATCGCGATTGTTTCGATCATCCGCGAAGTACTCCAAAAGCACAATCTTCCGGCAGAGGTATGTACCTTGCTTCCGGCCGATCGTGAGGCAACGGCCGCACTGCTCAATGCGGTGGGCAAAGTGGATTTGGTGATTCCGCGCGGCAGTCAGTCGTTGATCAATTTTGTGCGCGACAATGCCAAGGTTCCGGTGATTGAAACGGGCGCGGGTATTTGTCATACGTACTTCGATCAGTATGGCGACAAAGCAAAAGGTCGCGAAATTGTGAATAATGCCAAGACGCGCAGGGTGAGTGTTTGCAATGCGTTGGATTGTTTGGTGATTCACACATCGAGAGTCGATGATTTACCTTATATTTGTGGCTTGCTTATGGAGCATAATGTGGTTATTTTTGCCGATAAGCCGGCATACGACGCCCTCAAAGGTTCTTATCCTGACGATTTGCTTTGCGAAGCGACTCCTTCGAGTTACGGAACAGAGTTTCTCGACTATAAGATGAGTATAAAGACGGTGCAGTCTGTAGAGCAGGCGTTGGAACATATCGCACAATATAGCTCGAAGCACAGCGAGGCCATCGTAACCGAAAACGAGGAAATGGCTGCGTTGTTCCTTAACTTGGTGGATGCTGCTTGTGTATATCACAATACTTCGACGGCGTTTACCGATGGGGCTCAGTTTGGTCTGGGTGCCGAAATTGGAATTAGCACACAAAAACTACACGCGCGCGGACCAATGGGGTTGGAAGAACTGACCTCGTACAAATATAAAGTGATTGGCAACGGGCAGGTTAGAGATAAGTAACATACTAAAAGGTCTTACATGAAAAATTTTACTTGCGTACAAGATTTAGGCTACCTAAAGGGGGCTTTGGACGAAGCGTTTGAGATCAAAGCCGATAAGTTTCGCTTTGATACATTGGGTAAGAACAAAACCCTGCTGATGATTTTCTTTAATTCAAGTTTGCGTACACGCTTGAGTACTCAAAAGGCGGCGATGAACCTGGGGATGAATACCATGGTGCTCGACGTGAATCAGGGTGCTTGGAAACTAGAAACCGAACGTGGCGTGATTATGGATGGCGACAAGCCTGAGCATATTCTCGAAGCGATTCCGGTGATGGGTTCGTATTGCGATATCATTGGCGTGCGCTCGTTTGCTCGTTTCGAAAGTAAGGAAGAGGATTACAACGAAGTTATCATCAACCAATTTATCAAATACTCGGGCCGTCCGGTATTCAGCATGGAGGCTGCGACGAGACACCCGCTGCAAAGTTTTGCCGATTTGATTACGATCGAAGAGTATAAGAAAACCGAACGTCCGAAGGTGGTGCTTACTTGGGCTCCGCATCCGCGTGCGCTTCCGCAAGCTGTTCCCAACTCGTTTGCAGAGTGGATGAACGCGACCGACTATGACTTTGTGATTACACATCCGAAGGGATATGAATTGGATCCGAAGTTTGTAGGAAACGCAACGGTAGAATACGATCAACGTAAGGCTTTTGAAGGGGCCGACTTTATCTATGCCAAGAACTGGGCTGCTTACCAAGATCCGCACTACGGGGAAATCTTGAGTACCGACCGCAGTTGGACGGTAGATGCCGAAAAGATGGCGCTTACCAACAATGCTTACTTTATGCACTGCTTGCCGGTACGTCGCAACATGATTGTGACCGACGACGTGATCGAGAGCCCGCAGTCGCTGGTAATCCCGGAAGCTGCTAATCGCGAAATTTCTGCACAAACGGTGCTAAAGCGTATGCTTGAATCAATCCGATAAAATTACTTGCTAGTATAGATTAAGAGCCTTTTGGAGCCGGTGCTTCGAAAGGCTTTTTTTATACTTTCTAGATAGTACTTATCGTAATGATTCTTCTCGAATTTTACTAAATATCGTGTTTCTACCATATGATTATAATCTAAAACAGAAAACAGCCCTTTATAAATAGGAATGAATAGATAGATGCAATAAACTTATACTTTTTCATCACGTGAAAATTTTTAGAAGCGAATAACTTTTAAGAATATAAATCTAAACTTTAATCTAAAAACATAAAAGTCGGCTTCTTAACAATGTAAGAGCCGACTCAATTTCATATAGTTTCAAAGAATATTACCTATAAAACCTTTTATTATGCTTCTCCCTTTTCGAAAGAAATTACTTCTTCGTGTGGAGTGTAAAGTGAAATTTCACCTACTTGCTTTTCATATTGTGCAATGTTTTCTTGCAATAGCATTGCCAAACGTTTTGCGTTTTCCGGTGTCATAATAACACGAGATTTCACGTTAGCGGCAGGAACACCTGGTAGTAGGCTTACAAAATCCATTACAAACTCTGAAGATGAATGCGCGATGATAGCTAGATTAGCATAAGTTCCTTGAGCTACTTCGGGAGAAAGCTCAATCTTGATGTCGTTGTTTTGTTTATTCATGACTTTATTATTAGTTGCACAAATATAATAAAAAAAAAACGGCGACCTTCTCAGGCAGCCGTTTTCAGGATGTTTTCAATTCTTTAGACCAATGTATAAAACTTATTTGTAATGTATTTTGACGTTTTAGTTAAGGATTGATTATACTATGTATTCATTCCATCTATTAGACATTGCAAATGTAATACCTAAAAATATAACTCGCAAATACTTTCAGAATTATTTCTGATACTTTTTCGACAAAATATGCAATTATATTCGGTATTGTCATTTTTCTACAACAAATAAGTACAACGACTGTTCTTATTTCTGTATGCTTTGGGCGTCATTTCTTTTCGTTTTAGAAATAAACGATTGAAATTAGAAATATTCGTGAATCCGCTTCGATAACAAATTTCTGATATCGAATCATTTGTATCAATTAATTGTGTTGATACATATTCGAGACGTATGTCGGTAAGCAAATCAATAAATGTTCTGTTTACATGTCTCTTTAGCATACGTGTAAAAGAGACTTCCGTCATTCCAAAACGTGTTGCCACATCTCCTACACGCACATCATATTGATAGTTTTCGTGCAGAAAAGCGAATACTTTTTCAATGACTAAACGCTCGTTTACATCAAATTCATCATACTTTAGCCCAGTGCCTAATATTCTGTAATCCTTTGATTCCGATAATTTATGAAGCATATAGATCAGTTTCAGGAACTTACTAAACTCATCGTCTTCATGGACGATCTGATCCATAACTCCGGCAACTGAATGATAATCTTCTTGTGAGAAGACAAGACCTCGCTCGGCCTCGTTTGTCATCCTTTCGATCGATTGAAATAGTCTTTTACTCTTGACACTTTCAAAGATCGATGATTGAAACTTGATCGAGATAACGTTTACATTCTGCAAATTGTTTGCCGGATGATAATAGGTATGCGGACAATTGCCTGATATAAGAATCAAATCGGTGTCTCCTATTTCCTCTATCGAATTAGCAACAATTCGTTTCGCTCCTTTTGCGCCCTCGAGCAAGATCAATTCATACTCGGGGTGAACATGAACCGGGTACGTGAGACTTTGTTTCTTGTTTTTGACAACCAGGAAACAGTCTTCATGAGACAGCAGTGCAGGCTCGCGTAAAATAGGAATCGTGTGCATCGTAACGTGTTAGTTAAAACTCAATTTTTGAAACAATCGGATTGTGATCTGATAGATATAATCCATTGAGAGTTTCGGAAATAATACCATGAGAAATAACCTTTATATTACTAGAAACAAAGATATAATCTATAATGTTTCGTTTTTCTTGATCTAATCGACCAAAGTTGTGAAAGGTCCAATTAGGGCCATATACAACGGATGCCTTCGTGCGCGAATCGGTTAAATGATTTGGGTTTGTGATGTCGGTAATGATCTGGATCGGTTCTTCGTCTACCGTTGCATTGAAGTCGCCAGTAACAACGATCGGATTGCCCTTGCTTAGTTGCTTTGCTTTATCTAACAAAAGATTGGCACTGTTGCGACGTGCTACTTGTCCTTCGTGGTCGAAGTGTGTGTTCATAAACAGGAATTTCTCCTTGGTTGCTTTGTCTTGCATCAATGCCCAGGTTACAACGCGCTCACATGCGGCATCCCATCCTTTTTTGCCAACGGCATTGATATCTTCTGCCAACCAGAATGTACCGCTATCTAATATTTTAAACTGATCTTTCTTGTATAAAATAGCACTGTATTCGCCTTTGGTCTTTCCGTCTTCGCGTGCTACTCCGATTGTTGCGTATCCGGGCAACTGTGACTGTAGATCTTGCAATTGATGATGCAATACTTCCTGAGTACCTACAATGTCGGCATCGTAAAATTTAATCGCATTCGCTGCAAATTCTTTTCGATTGCCCCAGTTATGTGGTGCATCGGAAGGGTTATCGTAGCGGATATTGAATGTCATCACGTTTAGTTGCTCCTTTTGCGCAAAGAGTGTCGTGGATAATAGTGCCGATAGACACAGTGTTAGAATTGACTTGTTCATCACTAAATGTATTAAGTTAAGATGATTTTAAGATTAGAGGATACGAAGATAAATGATAATATTACAATGACGTAAAAAAGGGCAATAAAAAAAGGGATGCCTATTGCTAGGCATCCCTCTCTACAAACCAATAAATGGTTTTATTTATTCTTCAACAGCTTTCAAATCGACAACATTCTTGCGGTTTGCAAAGATACGATCGAAATCGTCTTTAGCACCAACTACAAGCTTATCGAAATCGCGTTGTCCTGTACCGGCTGGAATCAAGTGACCGCAAATAACGTTCTCTTTCAAACCTTCCAGTCTATCAATCTTACCATTGATAGCAGCTTCGTTCAGTACTTTTGTTGTTTCCTGGAACGATGCAGCAGACATAAAGCTTGTTGTTTGAAGTGCCGCTCTTGTGATACCTTGAAGGATCTGATTTGCAGTTGCAGGAACTGCATCACGTACTTCTACAAGTTTCATATCACGACGCTTCAACATACTGTTCTCATCACGAAGTTTACGCGCAGTTACAATCTGTCCTGGTTTCAATGTCTGAGAATCACCTGCTTCGATAACAACTTTCTTGCCCCAAATACGGTCGTTCTCTTCCATGATATCGTGCTTGTCAACAATTTGAGTTTCCAAGAAACGAGTATCACCCGGATCAACAACTTCAACTTTACGCATCATCTGACGTACAATTACCTCAAAGTGTTTATCATTGATTTTTACACCTTGTAGACGGTATACGTCTTGAACCTCATTCACGATATATTCTTGTACTGCTGTAGGACCTTTGATCGCTAGGATATCAGATGGAGTTGTAGCACCGTCTGACAAAGGCATACCTGCACGTACGTAGTCGTTTTCTTGAACAAGGATTTGTTTTGACAATGGAACCATGTACTTCTTAACCTCACCAGTTTTTGAAGTAACAATGATTTCACGGTTACCGCGTTTGATCTTACCGAACGAAACTTCACCGTCGATTTCAGAAACGACTGCTGGATTCGATGGGTTACGAGCCTCGAACAACTCAGTAACACGTGGAAGACCCCCTGTGATATCACCCGCTTTACCTACTGCGCGTGGAATCTTAACAAGTACTTCACCGGCTTTGATCATGCTTCCTTCTTCTTTCACTACGTGAGCTCCAAGAGGAAGTGCGTATGTTTTCAAGTAACCACCATTGTCGGCGCAAATGTGTGCAGAAGGTACTTTTGTTCTGTCTTTAGATTCGATAATGATTTTCTCTCTAAGACCTGTTGTTTCGTCAGACTCAACCTTACAAGTTACATTGTCGATCAAGCTTTCGAATTGAACTTTACCGGCAACCTCTGATACGATTACTGCGTTGAATGGGTCCCATTCGATGATTACATCACCTTTTTTCACAGTTGCTCCATTGTCGAAGTATAGTTTAGCACCATAAGGAACAGTATGTGTTACCAATACGATCTTCGTATTTGGGTCTACAATCCTCATTTCAGCCAAACGGCTTACTACGACCATGTGTTTCTTGCCCAATTCGTCTTGAGCGTCTACTGCTCTCAACTCATCGATCTCAAGAATACCATCGTATTTTGAAGTTACATTATTTTCTGCTGCAATGTTCGATGCGATACCCCCAACGTGGAACGTACGAAGTGTAAGCTGCGTACCCGGCTCACCGATAGATTGTGCTGCGATTACACCAACAGCTTCACCTCTTTGAACCAAACGTCCTGTTGCAAGGTTACGTCCGTAACATTTGCCACAAACACCTTTTTTAGACTCACAAGTCAATACCGAACGTATTTCTACGCGCTCGATTGGAGAGTCTTGAATCTTCTTAGCAATGTCTTCTGTGATTTCTTCACCTGAGTGAACAAGCACTTCGCCTGTCATTGGGTGTTGAACATCGTGTACAGAAACACGACCAAGGATTCTTTCATATAGAGAAGCAACGATGTCTTCGTTGTTCTTAAGTTCTATACAAACTAGACCACGTAGTGTTCCACAGTCTTCTTCGTTGATGATCACATCTTGTGAAACGTCAACAAGACGACGTGTAAGATAACCTGCATCGGCTGTTTTCAAAGCGGTATCCGCAAGACCCTTACGAGCACCGTGGGTAGAGATAAAGTACTCAAGTACCGAAAGTCCTTCTTTAAAGTTAGAAAGGATCGGGTTTTCGATAATTTGACCACCTTCTGCACCACTCTTTTGAGGTTTAGCCATCAAACCACGCATACCTGAAAGCTGGCGAATCTGTTCTTTCGAACCACGGGCACCAGAATCAAGCATCATATAGATTGAGTTGAAACCTTGGTTATCGCTCGAAATTTGCTTCATCAAGATATTTGACAATTTCGAGTTAACGTGTGTCCACGTATCAATGATTTGGTTGTAACGTTCGTTGTAAGTGATGAAACCCATGCTATAGTTAGCAAGAATTTGTTCAACTTCTTCGTAACCTTCTTTTACCAATTCATCTTTTTCTGCTGGGATAATAACGTCGGCAAGGTTGAATGACAAACCACCCTTGAACGCCATTTGATAACCCAAATCTTTAATATCATCCAAGAATTGTGCTGTACGTGCTACACCACAAACTTTGATCACATTACCGATGATATCACGAAGCGATTTCTTTGAAAGAATTTCATTCAAGTAACCTACTTCTTTTGGCACGAATTGATTTACAATAATACGACCTACAGAAGTTTCAATCATGTGATTGATAAAGTTACCGTTTTCATCAACGTCGTGAACATATACTTTCACAGGAGCATGAATAGAAACTTTCTTCTCGTTATAAGCGATCATTGCTTCTTCATATCCGTAGAAAATAAGACCTTCACCCATTGCACCCGGACGTAGCTTGGTGATATAGTAAAGACCAATTACCATGTCCTGAGAAGGAACGGTAATCGGAGCACCGTTAGCAGGGTTAAGGATATTGTG